>Ga0080013_1000700_pt1 | contig 46485 bp, 72 predicted proteins | sample ETNvirenome_6_85_FD_69236 | JGI IMG/M metagenome (GOLD analysis project Ga0080013, IMG submission 69236) | Marine viral communities from the Pacific Ocean - ETNP_6_85 (SPADES assembly) (version 2) | ecosystem: Environmental > Aquatic > Marine > Oceanic | place: Pacific Ocean | collected 2013-06-19
TGTAAGTGCCATGATACTGGTATCGGTAAGGCAGGTAGCACCACACGTATTCTGGGGCATACTCATAACTCTATTGATTTATACGTGTCAACGCCACCTAAAACAAAATGGATTTTCGTGGACGACGTGGAACAAGAAGTGAAAGATGAATGGACAAGAGCTGACTGATTGGAGAGACAACTTAAAAACTGACTTGGCTGAGGTCAAAACCGATGTCAAATGGATTAAGAGCTATCTTGGAAAATTGGATGAGCGACAATCTGACCTTACGAAGCAGGTGGCGTGGCTTCGGGGGCTGGGTTCGCTTGTTGGCGTTATTCTTGGTTCTATTCTTGCTCTGGTTAGTTCTGTAGTATTTGGATAAATGATTTTAGAAACAATAGGAGGTCTGTATGGACTTTGTAGCAGATAACTGGCAATATATCGCAATCGGTGTTATGGTGGTAGACAAAATCGTCGCCATGTCGCCGAGCAAGATGGACGACTTAATTTGGGCGTCTATGAAGAAAGTTTTGATGGGCATGAAGGTAATGAAGAAAAAATAATGCCCTTTTATCAGGAGATAACTAAGGTTATCGGTCGTGAAGGTGGATATGTAAACGACCCTGATGATCCTGGTGGCGAAACTAAATATGGTATTTCTAAAAAAGCATATCCTAAAGTTGATATAAAAAATCTTACATTAGATGATGCTGTAGAAATATATAAAGATGAATATTGGTTACCAGCAAAAGTTGAACGATTACCTGATAAATTACAAGGTCAGTATTTTGATATGGTTGTAAATCAAGGTATAGCAAAATCTGTTAAAATACTACAACGTGCCTGTAATGGAAAGAATAAAGATAAGATAGAGGTAGATGGTAAGATAGGCCCTAATACTATAAAGGCGGCAAGAAAATTAGAGTCTGATAGATTGAGAGCTTATAGAATTATGGAATATTCTAGATTGGCTATGACAAGACCTAAGTTAGAAAAGTATTATTACGGCTGGTTTAGGAGAGCACTTCATGCCTAAAGGATTTTATACATTAAATGATTTTTCAGGTGGATTGAACTCTGCTATGGATCCAAGGGATCTAGCTGAGAATGAAATATCCGAAGCTGAAAACATTGTAATGGATCAAAGAAAATCTGTTCGTCCTCTAGGAGGGGATACAGCACATACAGATGTTGGTTCAGGTTTGGTAGCAGGACATATTACTCCTGGATATGGTGCATTTGTATTTGAATCGGATCATGAAAAGGGATCGTCCGCACTTGATACTGGTGAGAACTGGTTAGCGGTTATGGATTCTAAGACTGCACAGGTAGATTTATATGATAAGACGGGAGATTCATTTACTGCCAATGTATTTAGTTTAGGATCTATTACTACAGATGTGGCGGCTGATGTTAGTCAAATAGATTTTCCTACAACATCAACAATAACAGATACTCAGAATGGATTTGTAAGTGCTGGTATTCAAAAGGGTGATATTATAGGTATTACCGGATGCTCAAGTACGACAGAAAATAATTTAAATGCTGTAAGGGTTGCAAAGGTGACGGCTGGGACTATTACAGCACAGGGAACGCCATTCACAGTTGAAGCTAGTGAGGGAGGAAGAGTTACAATACATAAGCTTCCTTTAAGCGTATTCTATTTTGCTGACGAGGCTTTGAGGGTTGCAGATGCCTCATTTGGAGCCGCTGTTCAACCTTATTGGTACGGATATATTAAAAGAGTTGACTTTAATGGTATTAGTCCGTCTTCTGATGTTGATTATGATGAATGGGTAAGTGTTGCCAATACTCTTGCTCCCCCGACTGATATTGTTGTACACAATACAACCTATCCAAGTGCTGGTACTGGATTTAATATAAAGGTAGCATCTTCTACCGGCGGTACATATGAGAATGTTGCATATCAGGTTAATGCTACTAAGATATATGTAGGAGGCCAAGAATCTTTATTAGATGAATCAATCGCAACATTTACTCCTAGTGGAGATAGTCATAAATTAACACTGGAAGTTCATGCGGCAGCTCCATTTGATAAAAGAGTTATTGGTGGTAGGGTATATGCTAGGAAAGATGGCACAGACGATCCTTGGGCTTTGCTTTTGGATATTAATTTAAGAGATGGCGTTAGAGCTGAGATGGGTGCTGTATACAGTCCTTGGGTTATAGATAGCGGAGACGATGTTAAGGTTACCGGTATAATCTCACTTTCCCTCAATCTAGAAACATATGAAATATTAAATGGTTTTAGGCCTGACGAAAAGAAGATAACTATATCAGGTAATGGAGAAGGATATAAGACAGCCGTTATAGCCAATAGAAGGTGTTATGTTGCCAATGTTAAAACATTCAATGAAGATGGCATAGCTATGCGAATGAGAGATAGGATTATGTATACACCTATCGGGAAATTTGATACCTTTCCAACAAGTTTCTTCATTGATGTGGTCAAAGGTGATGCTGAGGAATTTATCAAGCTGGAAGAGTTTTCAGATCGACTGTTAGCTTTTAAGAATAGAAAGTTATATATTATAAATATAGCATCACCATCTCCTGCAAACTGGTATGTAGAGAATATTAAAGACTTCGCAGGGATATTGCATCCATACGCATCTGTAAAGACAGAATTTGGGATATGTTGGATTAATGATTTTGGACTCTATATGTATGATGGCCAGAATATAACAAATCTTTTATTCAATAAGATTAAAGAATCAGATTGGCAGTCATTTGTTACTGAAGATAGTTTAATAGGATATAATCCTAGAAGATATTATTTGGTTGTATTGAAAGATGCCTTCGCCAACCTTGGCGATGTATATGTTTACGATTTTAGAGTTCAGTCTTTTGTTAGCGGTAAGTCTGCCTTTGACGATGATTATAATAGAAGTAATATGGTTGTAGATTGGAATGGAAATATGACAACCGTATATCAGACAAAATATTTTGGCGATCTAGAGTGGGCTACAACAGGGGACTGGAGTGGTGCAAACAATAACTGGAATGTTACCACAGATGGTTATAATATAAAAGAATGGTCTGATACGATGAGAGCTATAGGTGAAGATGAATTTAAATTCACAACTAGAGATATAGATTTTGGAGACCCTGGCAGGAAGAAGAAGGTTTATGGTTTGACTTTAACCTACAAAAGTGATACCAATCAAACTCAACCAATCTATTATGCTACTGATGGTAGCACCAGTTTTTCAAGTCAGCTAACAGGTAATTTTGCATCAGGATCAGGATGGCAGAAGTTAAGAGCTACGGTTAGTACGCCTATAGAATGTCAGAGCATTAGATTTAAGGTAACCAACCCTTCGACTGCTACAGGCGTTACAGATGGCATACAAATAAATGATTTGTCTGTTGAATACAGACCTATATACAAAAGAGTTAGCTAGTGGAGAACATAGAAAGAAAATTAAGAAATGTTTCGCAGTCACCGATTGCTATTTCTGATAAGCCGCCTTCGTTAGGTGAGATGGCTGATGGAGATAGAATGTATTCTAGGATTCCTGGGAAGAATCTTAGATTATATATCAGGCTAGGTGCGAAACTTTATTATTCAGATTTTATTCCCATTGAAGAAAGTACTAATACTTGGGATAGTTTAAGTTAAAGGAGATTAATTATGGCCTATGAAAGAGAATTAACAGGATTAAAAGGAGCCGCAGGATTGGCTGGTGCTACTGGTCGGTCTCTTTTAAATATAGCACAACGCTCCGACCTTGAAAAGATTCTTGGAAGAAGCTTGGAACAGGAAGAATTTGCCGAGGGAGCTTATCGAGGAGAAGGGCAGAGAGAGCAAAGGATGGAACAGTATGGCGGCCCAATTGGAGGCGGTGGACTGGGTGCTTTAGTGGGGCTTATTCTCTGTCATGGTGATCCGAGATGTGCTAAATGGGGATATGATGCAGGTGCTTATCTTGGTGAAAAAGTAGGTCAAGAGGGTGCCGTTACAATGGAAGGCTTTAAAAAAAGAGATGTCCCTGAAATGCCAGAATCGTTAGGTGAGGTTCCTGTAAGGTTTCATAAATCCAAAGCCGCAATTCTAGGTAAGCAAAGGAGCGACTTCAACAGGTATATGCAAACTCACCAAGTTGATCTTTCTTCTCAAAGAGGTAGAAATACGATGAATAGATTTTTAGACACCATGCAATTTATGGTTGCTAGCAATCCGCAAAGCAGTGATATGTTAAAGAAGTGGTTAAATCCAGAAGAGGGAGCAGAGCGTGTAGGTTGGTGGGAAGGCGAAGGTAAGGTTACCGATATATTTGGTTTTGCTGATATGTTTGGCAAGGCAAGTAAACCTAAAGCTGTTAAGCCTTCTACTTTTCTTGGTGGTTTTGGCCTCTGAAACATATAAACCTTGGATGGAAACAATTAGATAAATAATGGCTGGTATTCAAAAAAATAGTCTTTTAGGTGATGCGACTGGTACAACTAGTACCCAAGGCACCACCACTACATTTCCTGCCGCTGACCCTACTCAGCCTGATCCTATATACGGTTGGTCTGATTATATAAGACAGCAAAAAGAGTCTTGTAACGCAAAGCAAGGATGTGAATGGGATAGTACGAATGAAACATGTAATTGTTTAGGTGATAAGGATTCTACTATACCTGGCCCATGTGATACTGCTAGCTGTCCTGAAGGATATACCTGTAAAGAAAATCCTGATAATCCCGCAGGTTACGATTGTATATCTGATGCAGAATATGCAGAGACACTTGATGGATATTTAGATACAGTTAATCTTGGTGGATTCTGTCAGGGTGCTACGGAAGAGATTACAGAGAGAGGACAGACAGGTTGTGAGAGCGCCGGTGGTACATGGGTAGATTATGAAAGTTTCTTTGGCCCGAATTATTATAAAAAAATAGCTGAAACATTTGGATTTGGTACAGATGATTACTCCGAATTCTTTCCAGAGTTTCCATTTGAAGCATTTGAAGATGTTCTTCCTAAACTTCCTGAATACGCAGGACAGCAACAAGCATTAATTAATCGTGCGTTTGGTATAGCTACAGCCGATAGAAAAAGACGACAGGCTACTATTGATCAGGCATATAAAGATGGATTAATTAGTATAGACCAACACGAAGAATTATTAAAATCAGCTTTTGCCTTACAGGCTGTAACTTATCAACAACAGATTGGTACCGAAAAATATAAAGCTAGAATAAATCAAGCCTATGACGAAGGTCATATATCCAAGGAAGAAAAGGATCAACTTCTCTCTGCGTTGGGTGACTATGAAGGTACTTTCAAATCTGATATGGATAGAAAGTTGGCGGTTGCATTAGAGGAAAAGACACAAAGCTTAGGTAATGTTCAAAGGCAATTCCAAACTAGTGTATCTGAATTAAGAGGTTCATTACTAGGTGCTCTCCCTGGGATTTCCGAGGCGCTTGGTACCGAATTTGCTGGCAGTGGCTATGCAAAGACTATGGAGCAAAGGGTATATGAACAATCTCAAGATGCTTTTTCAAATATAGTTGCCAATATATATATTCCAGATTTTGAGAATATACAGAGTAAATATAATTTAACTACCGGCCAAATTAAAGAAGAGACTCAGGAGGCTATGGACTATGCCTATCTAAAGTTTCTCGGAGATGAACAGTCCGCAGATGCATCTGAACAGGCTATAATAGAAAGGTCTAATAGCATTCGACTTAGGAAGCAGGAGGCAGATGCTGGACTGCTTACAGATGCTGAAAAGGATCAATTAGCTAGAGACGAAGCCTCTTTAAATCTTAGAGATGAAATGGATAAAAGAATCTCTGAGGTTGATAGTATTCTATATGATTGGTTAAATCAGACAATAAAACAGGCTGGAATTGTTGCTGAGGGTATTGATAAAGGTTGCCCAGAAGGTCAGAAACAATGCGATAATGGTAGCTGTGTTGGTGAAGATGAGGATTGCCCTGTAGATACAGATGTTGTTGTAGACGGAAGAAGTACAGAATCATGTGAGGAACAATGTGGTTTGATACCTGGTACTGGTAATACCTGGTACTGGCAAACAAAAGGATATGACAACAAAGGACAATGTGTTAAGGGGTGCACTAGCGGTGACGATGATTTTGATACAAATTATTCTTGTAATGATGCTAATGAATGTGTGCCTGATGCGGCAGGTGAATATACCAGCGATGATTGTGATGGTGCCTGCGGAGACGAAAGAGATGCCTATTCATGTGTAGATGGGTCGTGTGTACCTGATCCGGATGGTGTATTTGAGAATCTTGCGGCGTGCAATAGCCAATGTGCAACAGGATTAACATATGATTGTGTTGAAGGATTTTGTGCTGAGGCTGAAGAACAAGGTGAGTATGAAACTCTTGCAGAATGCGAAGAAGGTTGTGTAGCCGGATGTGAAAGTAATGATGATTGTACAGGCGATAATGAGGAATGTGTAGACGGTGAATGCGTAGAAAAACAAGCCGAATGTGAAGAGAACGAAGATTGTGAAGACTGCTTTGCGTGTGACGATGGAACGTGTGTTGAAGTTGAAGGTTGTTGTGTTGATGATGCCGACTGCGGTACTGGTAAATGTATAGACAACGAATGTGTAGATGAATGTGAAAATTGGTGCTCGGCGAAGCCTGAGATGACAGAAGCAGGTGTTTGGGTAGACAAGATTGCTGGTGGCGAATGGTTAAAAAGCAGACCAACGGATTGTAAAGCTGAGGATTGTGGAAAAGTGCCGGAGGAACCGGAGAAACCGCCCAAAGATATTGAATGTGGGCCTGAGCCAACATTTGAATCAATTTGTGGAGATATGCAAGGCGGTGCAGGCATGACTGGATGTATGGAGAAAGTTAAAAGACTCAAAGCAAAATGGGATGCGTGTATGTCCAAAGGAAAGGTTACAGATACAGGCCCAGTTACTCCTGTTACACCAAGACCGCCCTCTGCTAGATACGGTGCTAACTTTATCACCTCAGGGCCTCAGAATATTATGGTGGGTGATAATCCAGGAGGCCGTGAATTAGTTCAGGTTACTCCGTTAGGGAGTCCAAATACTAAAGGGCCTAAGAGCTTTCTAGACCAGTTATATAAAAATAAAATGAATTATTCTTTTAATCAGAATAGTATTTTAGAAGACCTGTATAAATAAGGAGTAGATATGAGTACAAAACCTAAGAAAGTTCTATTGAACGCCTATATGAATAAACATAAGTCCTGCGGTAAATGTCAGAAGCGATGGAAGGGAATGAAACAAAGATTTAATTTAAGCGAGGCACCAAAATTTCTAGCCGATAGGGCTAAAGGTAGTGGAGACCTCAAGGATTTAGTAAATATGTTATGGGAGAATAAATAATGCCTAGATTACCAGGATCACCTTCAGGTAGTGGAATGGGTGGGTTCCTATCAGGTGCAGGTGAAGCGTTAGGAGACAAAGTAGCAAATATTGGTGGCAGTTTGCTTAGTGCTAAGATTGGCCACGATATGGATATGGCAAAGTTGGATAAGCAACTTGATGCCAGAGCAGAAGAAAATGCTAGGTCTGATGAGGCCGCAAATTGGAGAGCAGTATTAGCAACAGGAGATTTGGAAATTATGGATAGGTATATTCATAACAGTACAGATCATAAGATACCAAGCGTTGCAGAAAACTACCAAAACCTAGATACTGTCTTTCATGAGCCTGCTGATAAACAGAGAAAGGCCAGAGGTTATATTAATACTCTTATGACCGCAGACGATCCAGGTGAGAGGATTACGGCTAAAACAAATTTAGAAGCAGTTCGTTCAGGCATTTCTAATCCCAAGACTCTTGATATGATAGATCAAGCCTTGGCTCAAAAAGACCTTGGTACTATGCTTCTTGGTAATGAAATGCTTATTACATATAAGGAACATATTCCTACTGATACTCATGGGAGGCTAGTTGAGATGTTAAAGCATTCACCTGGTGCTGTTGTCAATATTATTCCAACGATAATTACAGACAAGAATGCAAAATTAGCACTATATCAGCAAATTCTAGATGATAATAACCGATCTCAAATGATGGAAGCGTATGGATCGGATACGATAGAATGGGTTAGAAAGGATATGAAAAGACTTATGAATATTCCTCCAAATGGTGATAATGATGATAATGATGATCCACCGACACTGCCCCCTGATCCGGCGCTTATAGGAAAAACTAAAGAATTTCTTAAAACGTATCCATTGTGGGTGAGTCAGGTCGGTTCTAATAGAGTTCCAACAGATGAAGATGTTATTAAATTTATAAATTCTAGTGAATTTGATAAGGTTAGGGAAGAAATTTTAAGTCCTGGTGCAACTGGAGATTCTAGTATGACCGAAAAAATACTTGGCGTAGGTGGTAAAATCGCAGAGAGGGTCACAGGAGGCTCTGGGCCAGATAAAAAATTAAATCAATATGTTGGTGGTAAAGCTTGGAAGGATACAAATAATCCAGGTAGTGTTTTAAGATTCAGATACAATAAGGAGTCAGGAGAATATGAAGTTAGAGATGCTCCACGCTCTAAAGCTGATGTCTACCCAGATTGGCAAAGTATTTCTACAGAACAATTTAATGAGATGATAAATAATTTGGTTCAATGGAGTAGGTAGTAATGCCTCCTCAGTCATCTCAATTTATATTTCCTTCGGCGAGACTACAGACTAAAGAAGAAACATTTACTTTCCCTTCGGCAGTAGACTCCGGATTTGTATTCCCTTCTGCATTAAATATTGGTAAGACCGATATTGAAACTATAATGGATGCTATAGGTAGGTTTGAAGATGACTATAGCTTTGGTAATTTAAATTATACAGACGAACTTTCAGAAAGATTTGGTGCCACTGAAGGGCCAGAATATACCGACCACGAAGGTAAAACATATACCCGTGCAAAGTTTCCAAGTCCTGAACTAGGAGAGGATGCGGCTCGATGGAGAGCTAAACAGATTTGGAAAGATGTTGATAAAGATCCTGTACAATTTGTTTCAACTTGGACTGGTCTCAAAGAAGATGATGAGACAGTAGTAAATTTTGCAGAAGAGATTCAAAGTAATCTTCCTCCTGAAAAAGTAGAGCCTGAATTAGAGGTTCCTGATCCACCTTTCATATTTCCATCAGCATTGTCTAGCCCAAGAGAGGTTCCTTTTCTTGGCCCTAGAGAAATGCCAGAGAGGACAAAAGCCTCTCTTGGAAAAAGATTTAAAGATAGGTTTTTAGAGTATACAATTCCATTTGGATATAATCCTAACCTACCTGAAGCTGAATATACACGTGAGATAATAGCAGACCTTGCTGGTGGTTTTTCAGGCATGCTAGTCGGTTTCGCTGGTCTTGGTTATGTAACAGGCGGGGCTACATGGATTGGCGCACCAGCCAAAGGGGTAAAGGCTGTACAATTAGCTAAGACAGCCAGAACCTTGGTGAAAGCAGGTAGAATGAAAGGTGCGTCCAAGTATTTGGGCATAGGATCCTCAGGTCTTTTAGGTCGGTCTCCTTGGGTTGGTAGAAATTATCTCAATACAATGGCTAAGCTTACAGTTACAAGTCCTAAGTTAGCAAAGGCTGTCGATCTAGGTGCTAGAAATATTGTTACGTTTGGTACCTATGGACAGCTTATGCTACCAACGGATGCGAGTATAGTAGATAGGATGAAGACAGCGGAGCATGACTTCTATAGCTCTCTTCTCTTTGGTGCGGCAGGGTTACCAAAAATATTACAAATACCAAAGGCTACTGCTATAGAGGCAGGACTTTTACTTGCGGCTGGGGCTGGTAGTGATTTCGGACAAGACAAAGATAGAACAGCACAAGAAAGAATAATACATGGTCTTGCACTTACAGGATTTCATTTTGCCAGACAGAAGGCTGGTAAGGTCTACGTAGAAGGCAAGATGAGAAATGCTTTAATTACCTGGGGATATACACCTAAGGAAGCAGAACGTATTCTGGCTGATAAAACATTACTTAACAATATAATGAGGTCGGGACAAGGCAAGACCACCAAGGAAGCTCAAAGGCCATTTGAAGAACAGAATATATTTGTCAATAAAGATAAAAAATTAAAACAGGATGTTGATCTGATTAATATCTATACTAATAAAAAAGGCCAAGCTATGGCTGTGTACAGAGATTTAGAACTTGGTACAAGACATACAACTACTGCTAAGGATTTTTTTTCAGGCTTCAGTAAAGTAAACAAGACAAAAACTATACTAGAAAAAGAAAGGGAAAAAGGATTAACGGTTGATGATAAGACTCCAGTAGAGGTTATACCAAAGAAAGGTGAAAAGGGATACGATGCTTGGAGTAGAGGTAGAAGACAGGTAAAATTATTTCAAAAAAAAGCTGGTCTGTCAGATAAGGATTACAGGAAGGTTCTTAATATATTAACAGGTAAGAACAGCAGTACAGAACTTACGCCAAGAGAGATGGCTAGAGCATTAGAAGTAATGAAGCCTGTAAAGAATTTTAGAAAGGCAGATGCAGGTCTTGATGGAATGGAGGCTGGGCTATTGGATAAGATTCCAGAAGGCTTGAGAATGGGATTTTCTAAACTAGCTTTCCCTGCTTCCGCTACGCTGAGAGGTATCGCAAGAAAATTTAATAGCAAGACCGCTTTAAAGCTTTCGGATAGTATGCTAGACTTTGCTTTGAGGAAGGCTCCTATTCGTGCATTTGGTACCAAGTTTCTTAGAAGTGTAAAGAAGCGTTACAAGCTATCTAGAGAAGATTTAAAATCTGTAGTATCAATTATAGATCCAGAAAAGTTTAGTAAATACCCAGTAACTAAAAAGATAAAGAGCGGCAAGGTTCTTAATGAGAAGGGTAAGGAAGTAAAAATTAAAGATGAGATTATAAAAGATTATAATGCTTTCATGAAGATGAACTTTTTGTGGATGGCTAATGCAGGTGTTGAAGTTAGAATCTTTAGTAGCAATAGAATGGGAAGCAAGTATGTTCCTATTTGGCAGGCGAAATATAAGAACACAGAAAAAAATCTTCCTGAAAAAGATTATAAACGTCTTCAAAAGATGAAGAAAACCATGAGGACTCAAGGTAAAACATCAAAGGAGATAAAAGAGAGAGTAAATCAATTCTTAACCAATGCCGTAACAGGTGTTGATGTGAAGAACATAGGAGTAATTACAAGAGCCAAGATTGGTGATGTTATTAAATTGAAAGATGGTAAAGAGGTTAAGCTTACAAGCGTAGAGTCTAGAAGGCTAGATGATTATTATCCAAGGGTATTGACTGCTGAGGCTATGAAAGAGTTTGGCAAAGATGGAGACTTTAGGAGAAGGATGCTTGACTCTTTAAAGAAGAATGATCCTGAGTTACAGAAAATAAAGAGTGCAACCAAAAAGCATCAGAAGGCAGAAAGAATGTTAGACCAGATGACAACCTATATGGATGATAGAGGTGTGTTCGGCTCTCAGATTGCAAGACGTAAAATTGATTTGCCTTCTAGAGTAGCTTTTGATAAAGACGGCATAGAGATACCTCTAAAAGATTACAACGTTAAAAAAGGTGATGTCATAAAGGGTAGGGAGATAGATAGAATCATTGATGTTTATGAGAGAGATTTCATAGATGTCATTGGTAGGTATGCAGAAAAGGTTTCTCATGTTGTGCCTACATATGAATTCTATGGGAGAAAAGGAGTCAAGGGTGCCAAGGCACAGGGCATGATAAACAAGATTTCCAATGAAACAGGAGGAGATAGAGAGGTTACGAGGTGGGTTCAAACAATTATAGAGCAACAGGCTAATGGAATCAATACTCAGGTACCTAGGGCGTTGCAAAGTGTCTGGTCATTTGCATCGAACATAGGGCTATCAGCTCCAAAGACAGGTTTGAAAAACTTCCTTTTGGGCCAGGTGCAAACATTCTCTACATTTAGTGCAAGGCAAATGTATAAGGCATATAGAGAAATTTTAACCGATCCTAAAAAATGGAACGATATAACTAGAGCTGTAGGTACTAAAGAGATGGGCATTCATGAGCTTGAAGCTATGAAAACCATACAAAGAAAAAGATTTAAAAGAGTTACCCCCATTAAGTGGTTAGGTAGAATGGGTGGTATGCAGGAAACAGAGGCTATCAATAGATTGGGTGCCGCTGTTACAGGTTTGTTTACAGGCAGGGAAGCGTTGAAGGTTCTTACAGGTCAGTTGACACCGTGGCAAGCAAAGATGTCGAAGGCTCAGGCACGACACTATCTTGAGACTACATTCAGATTAGATGTAAAGAAAATATTGGCATCTAAAAGAAGGACATTCACAAAAAATGAAGAGACAAAGATAATGCAGATGTCTCACATCATGAGTCAAGGCAGTCCTGAACTTCCATTCATACCATCTTGGATGGCCAAGGGTTGGGCAAAACCATTGACACTATTCTACAGAACAGCTTATAGAATCACAGAGAACGTAGGTCAAAATGTTGTAAGGCCTTTGATGGAGCAGGGCAATCCGCTACCTGCTATGAAGTATCTAAGTGGTAGTGCTTTGGCTGGTGCTGGTATGGTAGCTACTAATTATTTAGCGTTACAAAGAGAGCCTGATCAATATAAAGATATGCCTCGTCAAATAATAGATTATATGCACAAAGCAGAGACATTAGCTGTCTTTGGAGCCGTCTTAGATGAGAATTATAATGAGAACCTTCATGAGAAAATATTTATAGCAAGGATGTTAAGCGATGCCAAGAATGAATTTTCTCATTGGGTTAATGGAACAACAACACTTTATAACGCATCTGTAGATTGGGCTAAATCTAATGTACCAGTATTTAATGATGTGGTAACTGTTTGGGAGAACAATGCCAAGCCTGAATATGCCGAGGTTAAACAATTCAGAAGGATGCAGAGGGATTGGGCTGATGCTGTAGGCGACGTAGATGATATAGGTGAATATCCTAGAAATGTAAGAAGTTTAAGCTATAATTCTATAAAGGCCTCTTTCTGGGGTAGTGATAGCGATAAAGAGAAAGCAGATTTGTATTACGTTGAATTGACGGATGTTGCCAACAGCCTTGAAAAGGATAGGTGGACTTGCTTACAAGCCAAGGATCTATCAAGAACGAATCTTAGGACTGCTATTGAAAGCACTAGACCTGTAACATTATCTCACGAAACTTTAAAGGCTGGTAAGTCAGATTACAGAAGGTTTGTACTCAGCTTGGCTCCTAAGGATAGGAAGAGACTGCTAGATATAGAAAAGAAATGGCAGGCTAAGAGCGATAGCTATTGGAATGCGGTAGGTAGTAATAGACATTTGGAGGTGAAGTGCAGTGAACGGTGATTTCCCTCAGACATACTCAGTAGAACCTGACATGACTGCCACACCTCATGGTAACATTGATGAATTGATTTTAAAGGCTTGGTTTCAGGAACTTGAAGATGCACCTTTTGAACGGTATAGAAGGGAGTTTACTAAAATTGATCCAAGGAAACTTGCAAATCTAGTAGAACAATTAGACTTTTCTGCAACAGGTTTTTCTAAGCCCGAAGAAAGAAAAGAATATATTTTAAGAAGATTGAAACGTGGTGATAAGCCTGGTGGTGTTGTATCTTACAAAACGCCTGGCGGATTTGATATTCCTGAAGGACAAGATTCTCGTGGAATAAAATATAAACCTGTTGGTGGCGTTACAAGAGTTACTCCTAAAACTAAATTAGATCAGTTGTTAGATTTTATACTTCCTCAGACTGATCCTGATACTACATATCATGGATATACTGAGACACCAGAAGAGATTCATTCAAGAATTAATCAACCGGATTATCTTGAAGAGCAATTTGGGCCTGATGCCGCCGAACCTTCTGAAGCTTTTGATGAAGAACTTTATTATGGAATGTCTTACGAGGAGCAACAATTAAGAACCTTAATACATGAAATGTTTCATTTGCCTTATCCATATGAAAAATATCCTGGTGCTGGTGCTCACAAATGGGGTGGAGGGGAATCTCAAGAGTGGTATGATGAGTTTGCTGAAGAGCCATTACTAAAACAAATAAAAGAATTGTACCCTACTAAAGAAGGATTAAGAAAATTGGTAGATGATCTTTTGAGTCCAGTAAAATGAACGGCGATTTTCCCATAACATATTCAGCAGAACCTGAGGGTACAGCTACTCCTCACGGGAATATAGACGAGCTAATTATGATGGCTGAATTAGAGAATCTAATGAAAAACATTGAGAGATATGGTTCTATTGGGCAGAGAACTATGCCAGAATATTATGGAGGTGTTGATCCTTTCGTAGAGGCTGTTGATCCTACGAAAGGGATGGGATTCTTGGTTGGCAAGAGAGCACCGTGGTCTGGGTTGGCTGATGTATTTGGCAGATTTCTTGCTAGACAGACAAAATCAAAAAAGCCTGCCAAAATAACTTTGGAAGCCGGGGAGCAAATGTTTAAAGACATAGCAAAAAAAGGGCCACAAAGAGTATCTAAGATTGAAATGGAATCTCCTTTAATGAGAACAGCCTGGCCTGCTGAAAAAGCCGCCAAAGAATTTAGTAGCTTGTCTGAAAGAGGTCAGGAAATGGCGAAAATTATTGAAGAAGCGGCATTAGATTTTAATATTGGTAAAATCAATATTACAAATCCAAAAGAGTGGCTGGACGAGATTACAAAAAGAATTCAGAAATCTTTTCCTGATGCGACCAGAAGAGAAATTTTTCATCTCATCAGAGGTGATATTGCCGAGTCTCTTGAGGGGACTACTAAGGCTCAGTTATCTCTTTTAGATTATATACAAGGGGTAGGTAAGAATTGAACGGTTTCCCTGAAACATATTCAGTAGATCCAGAATCTACAGGACAAAGACCTCATGATCAAATAGATAATTTGATTGACGAGCATGAAGGTTCTAGTCTATTTAATCTATTAAGTTTTCTAACAGAGCTTGCACCTGGCTATTCTCCTCTAGAGAGAATGGGGGAGAAAGAAACATGGTTGCAGAAAGCTGGAGAAGTACCTACATTCTTAATGGGTCTTGGCTTACTTGCTTCTCCTCAAGGTGTTAGAAAGACAGCTACTAAATTAGGTGCCAAAAGAGTATTACAAGAATTTGGTGAAGAGGTAGCTGATCCTTTATATCATAATACTCCACTTACTAGTGTTTTAGACATTTTAAAAGAAGGCAATTTAAAAGGACGTGCTAGTATTTCTTTTAGCAGAGACCCTAGCCTAAGGACAGTAAGTGGCAAGTATTTACGTGAAACCCCAGCCCAAATTGTGGTCAGCAAAGAAGAGATAAAGAATTTAGGGAAAATAGAACCAAAGCGTTTTGGAGGTGAGGCTAGACTTTGGGAAGGCGCAAGAGCTGAAGAATTGAAAGGAACTATTCCTTCTTTTAAACATGAAGCCGAAGAAGTATTCTTTACTCCCCAACAGAGGCATTTATCAATAAAAGGAGTAGAGAGAGCAAGAACACCAAAGAGGGTTGCTGAGATTCCCACAGAAAAATTTGAAGGTATTCATATAGATAAATTTATGTTTGATCATACAGGTTATAACTATCCTAGGGCCAAAGGTGGTGTATCCATACCACCTGATGCTATAGCAACTAGCATACGTAGAGAATCTGTCAAACCGGGTGGAAATCCAGACCAACCAGTTATTGAATACATAACAGAATTAATGAGAGAAGCTCACAAAAGAAAAGTACCTATAATTCTAGGGCCTGAAGCTACAGAAACATTTGAATTTTTAGGGATGGATAATAAATTACCTAAGGCTTGGCTGGGTAGATTGGTTAAGAATTCCGGAGAAAGTAAAGAGTTTCTTCCATTATTTGAGTCAGGCCCACGTACTCGGAAAGCAATAGAAATCTTAGACAAGAAAAAAAGTTTAGGAGTAGAAAAGAAAACTGGCAAGAAATTTTGGGGAATAATTGTAGACCCCTTAGACGGGGAGATAGAATATGCTATTCCATATTCAAAAGCATCCGCAGTTGGTTTTCATCATTCCAACTATATGCCTGGAGATTTAGCTGAACAAGTTACTACTGGTGAAAAAGTTTTTTTGTTTCTTGATGAAAAATTAAAAGGAAAAAAACGGCCACTCGCCTTTGTTAGGGATGCCGCTAGTTGGGGATATGAGAGGAGAGGTGGTATTTCAGGGGGTCTTCCCAGCCTCGCTTTGTCGCCCAACACCAGGCTAAGCCAAGAAGTGTTAGATAGAATTTACGAGCAAATAGATATTTTGCCAATTTCTAGACCTAAATTACCAGGCCCTTAATCTTTTCGGCATATCTTTAATCAGCTTTTTTTGGTGCGTTCTTAATGCACTGATAGTCATATTCTTTGGACAGTCGGGGAGTGATTCTACTCTAGTATCCCAAGACGGTGGTGCAAGACCACAAAATAATTTATAATCATCATACTCTCCTGTATCGGGATTGTATTTAGATTTCCCACACATGAGACATTTAACATCTATCTTAGGGCATACATTAGACACCTAGTCTTAAGACCTCTTGACGTAACCTATCCCTTGATATGTCACAATACTTATCAGATATATCAATACCTATATAATCTCTACCTAAATCTTTTGCGGCCACTAAAGTAGAACCTGTACCGCAGAACGGATCAAGTACTACATCACCTTCCTTAGTGTAAATGTCTATAAATATAGAGGGTAGGCTCTTTGGAAAGGCGGCTCTATGAACCTTGCTATACTCTATATCGTTAGGCCTCAGCGTTAGTATGTTGCTAATCCAAGGCCCGAACTGTTTCTTGTATCCCTTTCCTTTATTAGACCTGAAGTTATTTATCTCAAAGTTTTTGTCCTTGGTGAATAGGAATATGAACTCATATCTTTTAGCAAGTATGTTTCCTATAGGAGGTTGGGAAATCTCTTTATTCCAAATGATTACCTCTCTCAGATTATCTGAGTTCTCCCACACCCATCTAAACAATGACCCTTTATTATTGGACATATAGTTTAGATTGTAGAACACTCCCCCATCACAAACTCTAAGGGATTCTTTTAATGTCGTGTCTAATAGCTTATAATAATATTCATCTGTTAGATTATCTCCATACTCCTTATACATATCTTTATTCTTACCTGTCCCGCCAGTGTTGTAAGGAGGAGATGTAAAGACAATATTTACTGAGTTGTTATCTAATCCTTTTAATATAGTTGATGAATCACCATGTACTACCTCATTGTGATAATTCACTTATTCTCCTTTTTAATTTATCCCTGAGTTCTTCTAGCTCCCACTTCTTCCATACCTTTTTATTGTTTGAATATCTTGTAAGGTTATCAAATTCTCTTTCGCCTAATTTTTCTAACATAAAGTTTCTATATTCTTCCCTGTCTTTACTTGCCCATATTCTATGACAGCCATAGCATAAAGCTACACAATTATTCTCATCAAATCGAACAGATTTTCCTAATCTGCCGAAGTAATGTGAGCAGTGCAGTCCTCTAGAGTTTTGTTCGTGCTGTGTTCCGCATCTTTGACAGGTGTAGTTGTCTCTTAATCTTACATACTTAGAAAATAATATATCCTCTCTACTTCTCTTCAATATCTTCTGTCTCCTGTGGCTCTACATATATCCCTATCTTCTTTTCAAATTCTATCATCGTTGGTTCCAAGGTGCCTCTAACATCAGCAATTAATATCATTACTATTATCACGCCATGTAAATAGAACCACGTCATTTTTCTTTTTCATCAAACTGATTGCTACGTCTGGTGCTGGCTGTTACTTTTAACCTAAAGCCGTCTATCTCTTCGTTGATTTGATCGTGTTCATATTTATAATCAGACTTCTCCATGCAAGAGCAACACATCCTTTCGTCTGTATCGCCAGTCATTTTGTCGTACTTGGATTCGCAGATGCAACAAGTATATTCCATTATATTTCTCCGTACATTCTAGCTTTGTTCTCGGCCATGTCCCTTGTATCTAGTATACAACAAGAGTCGCCGTGAAAACCCATCTCAAGAAATCCTGTCTCAGCATATCTAGACTTACCAACTATGGTATTGAGTTGATACTTGCCTAGCTTTCCTAACTCGTGCTGTTCACCTAAATATTTCCAAGGATAATAATTAAATATAACAGTCTCAGCATCTTGCTCTATGGATCCTGACTCAGCAAGATCAGACAGTTGAGGTCTCTTGTTGATACGTCTCTCAAGCTCTCTATTAAGCTGAGAAACAAGCAATACAGAGAGGTTCTCATCTTTAGCTAACCATTTATAGCTCTTCATAATTTCAGAGATTTGGAGACGTTTCTCTTGATACTGAGGCACATCTATAATCTGTATATAATCATCCACTATAACGTCAGGTTTAATCTTTTTGGCCTGCCTTATACTCGACCCTAGGTCTCTTATATGATCGAACATAATCAAGTTATCATTGTACAAATCTTGGATAGAATCTTTTACTCTGTGTAATTCCTTAAGTTCTTCATCTCCGTAATTGAAACTACGAAGGCCAAAGTAAGATAGGTTCTTAGATTCCATAACCATTATCTTCTTCATCATCTCCTTGTTGGGCATCTCACGATTGAATACCAATACTTTATATCCTTGATGAACGAGTCTTCTAATAATGTTCACAGACAAGGTTGTCTTACCATGTCCAGGACGACCAGCGATAACCGATATCTCTCCTCTAGTCATGCCGCCTGTCATCTGATCTAGTTGACCATATCCATATTTTACAACGCTGGACTGATCATATATCCTATCTATTGTATCATCTAAAAGCGAGTCAAGATCAAACTTTTCCGTTGGCCGCATATTAATAATCTTATAGGTTGAATCGTGCAACCTTTGAACAAGCTCATATGCATCTGCATCCTTCAAAGTTCCTGCGTTAGAGATCGTCTCAGCATCATTTATGGTCTTTCTGAGTAGCCACTTCTCATATACTTTTCTAGCGTGAATAGGTGCAGTTAATGTTGTGGGAACTCCTTCGATTAATCCTGTGATATAATATGCACTGAGCATCTCTTTATATTCTTTAGGGATATTATCTATAACAGTAACATATCCTATCTCTTCTTTCCTGTTGTGCATATCTGATATTACTTTCCACAGCACCTGATGTGCGGTAGAATAAAATACCTCGGGCGAGGGGATAAGGTCTTTAACTTCCTCTATACACTTAGGGTCGGATAAAATTTGACCTAGTAGTTCTTTTTCTGCTTCATCAGACCTTGGTAGCTCTCTCAAAATAATGATTCCTGAGTTTCAGTAGGCTGTATCTCCATTATTTCGGATACCCATTTCTTCTGATATTTCTGTCTGCTTTTATATTTTGATCCTCTAAGATAAGGGTTCAACTCTTGTAGTCTTTGTCTGGTTCTTCTTATAGTCTCAGTCTTTGTAAAGCGTCCTGAGTGAAAGGCCACAAGAAAGTCATTAGCAGAACGAATGTCGGAGTTCATTTCGTCTGCCCATATGGTGGCTATTAACTTGTTGTCATCATCTCTTAGAGGGGGTGTACTTGTCAGAAGTTCCATTACTTTCTCTTCTGTGTTCATATTTCCATCTCCTTAGTTTGTCGTATCTTTTTGTAGCCACCGTTGCTTCTCCACCCTTTGATTTAATAGAGTTAATGGCTGTTCTGTAGGCTCTGAAAACTGTTGCTCGTCTTTTTCCTAAACTCATTGTCTAAATTCTGGAGGACAAGGAGCAAGGCCGCCCCCACCTTCTTGGACAGTGCTGTGAACGTTATGACGTTTTAGCTCCCTATCTCCCCATACTTTATTTGCCGCTATCAGAGCATCGTACCAGGTCATATTGTTAGACCTTAGAAATAGTATTAGCTCTGTTTCATTACCATATTTTAGGATCGAATCTATCTCAGATATTACGCCCATTTATTATTCTCCTTCATATGTTTAAACTCTTCTCGTCCAAGTTTTTTATTATCTCTAAACCATTCCTCTATATTTCTTACGAGAGATTGAACCTTTGCCAGCTTTCGCATATGCTTGTTCTTTTCCCTAACAAGGTATTCTATAGCAGTAGGCCCGTATGCTTTACAAATCTCTCCTTGTACTGGTGCTGATTCACTCATCGTAAAAGGCTATCCCCTTCTCGCAATCACAAGGCTCTTCCCACGCATCGTACTCTGTATTACCATCCTCATCAGATCCGATAGGGCCACCATAGGTGACCATACCAGTGTCATAACAAAGTGTACATTTGTAATAATCCAGGTTCTTTGCTTGTTCCATTATGCTCCTGCCCCACTGTATTTGAATCTTGAGGACTTTGTTGTGCCATTCTTTGGTCTGGCGGTTTCCATTTCGTTCTTTATATTCTTCAAGTCTTTTAACAATTCTTTATTGGGAATAAGTTTGAGTGCGGCAAACTCCCTTACAAAACTTATGGTGGCTATCATTGTATCTAATTCCAATTCTGTTAATTTAACTAAAACTGTCGCTTCTTTCATTCTATCTCCTTGTATCTATGCCTGGGTCTTTCACAACACTTCGGGCAAACTTCTATATCACATCCTATGGTAGGGAAATCTTGTAGATATTCCCACATGGAAAACCACATGGTTCTCCCTTCTACCTTTAACGGCTCTTTAATGGAAGTCCACACCATTCCGCATTCCTCACAAATTTTAGGTGGGATAGCAGACTGTCGGGTACTATCCCGATGTCTGCCGTCCCACTTTTTTAACTCAGTCCAGCGGGTCAAAAGGGTAGGTCATTTTCAACCTCAATCTTTTGCCCTTCTGTCCAGCCACTTTCTACAGAGGCTTTGACTGACACCCGTTCTTCACCAGAGCTTTGGTATTTCTGGTGAAACACTTTGATAAGCACGGGGAGGCCCACGACGTTCTCTTCCACGAGGCGAGGTAGTTTGTACAACTTTCTTCCATCTTCCGCTTGATGTTCTTCAGCCTTAATTTCTAAAGCATCTAAAAAGGCTTTGTAACCGTGGTTACCGCCACCCTTTCTATCATCAAGACCTGAAGATGAATCCGGTTTTTTGAATCTAAAGACACCTTGACCGTAATTAGAGTCGTTGACTTTCATTCCAGCCGCATCATTAGATTCGTTGGCTATGGTAAATGAGGGTACGTATATATCCGCTAACCATTTCCTTTTCACAATTATATCTTCTTTTACATTCAAAGATGTAACGTGAGCAGGATACACACCTTCAGGCACCATAGTCATTTCATTTGCTTCAGGATCGAAGTAAGCTTCATCCTGATTGATCTGATCCATGAACTCATTGATTTCCATCAATTACTTCCTGTATTCTTCTTGTAGCATTGTCCAAATTTTTGTTGTTTAAGTCACCTAGCTCCATAGCTTTCCTAACATTCTCTTTATAATCTTCGTCCATACCTTCCATTAAATCTTCAACAGCTTGAATCTGTTTATCCGTGAGAGATATGTCTTCAACCTGCTTCCTATATACATCATCACATAGATTCCCTATTCTATTACAAGCCCTCTTGAATGCGTTGGTGTTAGCTGAGGCCAGGTTCTTATCAATGTCAATAACATTCTCAGGAGTATGTGTCTCGCCTCTTTTAAATTGTATTCTAGCCGCTCCAGGACTAAAGAACTTTCTTGGTACGCCATTATCTACGATGACAAGTTCAGCCGTAACGATAGCCCATTCAGCACCTATCATTTTAACACCGCCACCTACTGCTTCCCAAGACCATATAGGAAACTTCTCGTTTAATTTCGATCTTAGATACCCTTCTTCAACGTAGTCGAATCCATCGGGTCTCCTTTTAACGAAATGTTTTGGAGTTTGTTCGCCAGAAATTTCTTTATGTTCATTTTTTATTTTCTCTTGAACGGTATCAAGTTCTTCTATCTTAACTAGGTCGGTCATAATGGCTTCCTTTTAATAGTTAGATGGGACTTGGCAAGGCGTTAATTCGCTGTCTAGGTTTAGCCAGAGCAACCAAGCCCCCTCGAATCTAGACCACGTAATTACGACTCGCAGGGTATACCAAAACTTATTCCCAATCCTAAAAGAGGGCCAGCTATAAATACAACTTGCTCCTTTTAAGTTAGTTATCTGTTTTGTGTACTGCTTTACGTGGCCCATTTATTTTAATTTTTACGGATGGTTAGCCCCTCACTCCGCAAACAGAGTGTTAACCGTGTGTGTTTATAGTCTGACACTTAATAGGACTCTAGATTCATTACGGCAACTACCTATTAGAGGTGTCCAGCAATTTTGCCTTTCGGCTCATCGGTGACCATCCATAAGTTCCGGTTTCAGTCCTCCGCCACAGTGTGCAAAGTAACCACACCAAGAAGGATTACATTCCCATCCTTCTACAGGTGCTTCACCTAATTCAATGTCTGGCAAAGGCTCTATTTTTTCATTGACATATTTCCAGTATTCTTCTGCCTTTTGCATGTAGAATAGCGGAACAATTAATTCTCTCATATCTGTGGCCTTCGGGTCACCTAGCTTATAGAATAGGAGACTCATCTTATTCAATTCTATATTGTATTTCTTTTCAATACCAAGGCCGTATGTACCAAGCTGTAGTTTATAATTCTCAACCGCATCACTTGCGTTTCTACCAAATATCATCTTCCACTTGTACCCACCGACAGTTTTTATATCTACCAATTTCTTTTTTTGGAGATCAAGTATATCAAAATGTCCCCTAACATTTAATTCCTCTAATATAATCTCATCCTCTATTACATATCTGGATCCTTTGCGTAGCCCTGCCCATTTTTCAAAATCTTTAAGGGACTCCTGTATATCCCCATGAACAAGATCACCCAAGCGGAGCCTGCTTAGGCTTATATTTTCTGGGGGAACTGGCTCTACCTGTTCTACAGCACCGAAGTAATGCTTACGAAGGCAAAGTCCGGCAGATGATGCGTGGAAATAATGTTCTTTCCCTTTGTATCTATCATCTACTTTCCTTTCATTTAATTTCCTTAGATATTTATAGTAATTATTATTCATATTTAACATTTAAATTTAATACCAATTTTAATACTATGCAATAGTCAATTATCACTTTATATAAACTGTATAACTGCATTAATATATAAAGTTAGAAACTTTTTCATACTTTTTGGATCCATAAGCTAGAAGCTCCTTATGTAATTCCTAAGATTAGGATACTTTCTATCATCGTCCAACCATTTAAGAAATGTATTCGTTGTAGTGTCCCTCATACTAACTTCTCTGGAGAAATCATACGAGGCCATTGTAAATTCTATGTTCCTAAGAAATGATTTCCTCTTCAATGTGCCTCTAAATATTCTTACTTCAACTGTTCCCTTCCAGGTTAGGTGAATCCCTAAATACTTTCTTGATCTTTTCTCTTTAGTCCTACGTACCAAGGCTTCAGAGCTGGTACCTGACAGATTACACCATTGATCCATAGCCTCGTCTTCTCGTCTGGACATATATCGCATAAGAGATGGATTGGTATAATAAAATTTCTGAAACTTGTACAGTTGAGTATCGGTAAAGTACTTTATACCTATGTGAACGTGTATACCACAGGTTCCAGCGTTGTACGATGTAAAGCCATAGCATTTACACTTCGAAAACATGGTATCAAGATAGTTATTACCTATTATTTTGTCCTTGTAATAAGAGTACGTGAATGGATGAGAAACTATCTCAAATCCGTTACGAAGGCTACCATCATATTTATAATATAGAAAACCTTCATACTTAAAATCTAATTCTTCGGCTAGATCCTGATGCTCGCTACCGTTATCTATTTCTAATTCAAATCCATATGTAGGCTCTGCACCACGTTTCTGTCTGGTGTGAATAACAAACGTAGGATCCCAATCATATTGTTTTATTACGGAATTCTCCTGAGGACACGTACTCTCACAGTGGTGTCCAGTCTCACAATCATCACAATAGTGATAAGAATATTCCCAACACATTTCACAAACACAACCGCCTCCGTGATTTATCTCGTACCGCTCATTATTTCTAAAAAGCTCATCACAATCATTACACGTAAAACAACGGCCACTTACACAAGACTCACAACATACGCCATGACCGCTCACCTCACAGTTATCTTCCTCAAATATCTCAGTAGAGCATATGCCACAGCCTACAAGTTCTTGAAAACAGCCATCGCACAGATCACCTAGGTTACCCATATCGGTAAGTTCTTTTGTTTTGAAATCATCTCCGCACCTATTACAGGTTTCCATATCTCACTCCTTTTAAACTGCTGTTGCACCAATGACATATCCTAAATGCGGTGCCTGTTAAATCTTTTTTATCAAACCAATCTCCGCAATAGCAACATTCAAATAGATGTTGCCCTTCTTCTTGGAAACATTTATCGCATAGAAAACTGTATCCATCTCTATCTAATTTCAATTCCTTTAAAAGTTTTGACTCCTCGCACATATCACATTCTGTAACGTACAGGTTACTACATTTTTTACAGGCACCAGAGTCAGATGATGTAAACACACCACAATAAATGCAGGGATAACTATCTGAATCGCTACCATAGGCACCTGAGTACCCGTATCCGCTGTATGTATTATCAAAGCTGAATGACACAGGCAAATCTAAGTCCTGCGTATCAAATTTAAGTTTACTATTAAAGGCCTGCGTGTGGTACTGATAAATTTTACTATGTTTCAGCGACCAAGACTTAAGATTAAGTCCTGCTTTATCTAATCCAGACTTTAATATGTCCTCAGTACTAGCCCAGAACAAAACTCTAGCTTTTTTCCAGTAAGCAACTTGAATTGGGCCGTCCACATCTCTTGATAGGTATAAATCATGAGGATTCTCATCTACCCAAGATAATGCGAAGTATCCTTCGAGGCCTTCCAATGCAGTTTTGTACTTCTTCTTGCTTAGTCGGCTGAATATGACCTCACTGTCAACCTCCATACTATCTTTATGTCCCTTTATCCTATCCCAATTATATATTACTCCATTATGAGCACCAACTATTTGTTTATATCTAAATGGATGGGCATTTCTTACAGTAACTGTACCAGTAGTGGCATATCTCGTATGTCCAATGACCGTTGTTATATCACCACTGATAGATTCAAGAACTTCAGCCCATGCTTTTGTATGAATAGCTTTCTTGGATGACATCAGTGTCTTGTAAATGTTGGTACCAGATGTACCTACAAGTGCCACACCTGTTGAATCTTCTCCTCTAACACTAGCCTCTTTAGCTATGTGTGTAAGAGATTTTCTAAGGAGTCTCATCTGTCCTTCAGATAAGTCTCCCTGAGGTTTAGTAAAACCAAATATCCCGCACATAATTCATTCCTATTTTAATTATTAGGAAACTGAACTGGCCGCATCCACCTGACTTGTCAAGCAAGCCATTTTCCTTTCACATGTTACCGTTGCGTTTCGTTCAGCTCCCTTTCTCTTTCATTCCTCTCAATTCGAGATACAAAATTGGCTATCTCGTGAGCCAAAGCTTTCGATGGATCGTTTTCATACGTGGCACTTTTAAACAGTATGCTTTTAGCCCTTGACAATAGTTTCAAGGCTTTGGCTTGTTCATGTTTTTCCATCATTCCATAAAATCTGTATGAAAGCCCAGAGGTTCGGTGAACTTGTGACCTAAATTACATTCCCATTTATCTTCTGTGAAATCTATTGTATCACATTCAGGACATAGGTTAACAAAAGGCTTGCCCCTAAGTGGATTAACTGCACTACCATACTTCTCAAGTAGTTCAAAAACTTCACCATAAACTTTCTTTCTTTTCTTAAACTTGTTACCACACTTACACATAAATCTTTTTGGATCTATCTCCTCGTTAAAAGAATCACAGTGCGGACAAATGTACCAGGAATCACTCATTTGTCAATAATCCTCCTCAAGCATTTCCCCGGCATAGGCCGGATCATAATAATCGTCCTTGCGATAAGGATAGAGGGACGAGTCGTTACTTTTGTAACATTCATAGCAATACATCCCCGTTTGGATTCCGTAGTAATCGTATCGTATCCAAGGGTGATAATGGTGAGTAACAGCCCCATCAAAGAACTTCGAAATGGACTCGCCACTATCTTTTTTACAGCCGGAGCACTTTACATTATTCATTTTTTACTCCTTGATTCATCCCTAAACCTTTCTGGCTTGTGAACGCTTGCCACGTCTACGTATAGCCACCAACCATTCAAATTCTCAGCGAGAAGTTCTTCCTCGGCCTCAATAAACTTCGGATCATCCATACCTGTATAGCAAATATAGGTATCACCTTCATAATATCCGCCAGGAAATTTCCAATCTTTTATGTATTTGAATTTCTTACTCATAGAAATTACCACTAAGTTTTAAGTAAGAAACGTTTTGGCCTGAACAAGCAACCATAAATCTGTCAGGATCAAAAGCGTTATTCTCTTCGGAGAAATAATCAATTAGATCCTGAACAAAATGTTTCTTTACTAAGATGGATCCGTTAGGATTGCCTTTACTATTAGACCTTATTATATCAGCGATCCTTTCAAAGTCACGTTTGGTAACCATATTACCTCCAATCAGTCCACTTTACTTTCTTACCTAATAGGTATAGGGTAAGAAAAAAGCCTACTATTATTCCTAATACGAATGTACACATTGTTTTATCTCCCGCTAATAGTTACAAAAAAGTTCTGAGTCCACGCTTTTCTTTTCAGATTCACTCATTGTTTTGATGGTAGTATACGGAGTTTCTCCGTCATTAATTATTAGGTTCAATCTTTTAACCTCATCATAAAGGTGCTTAATAAAATATCCAGCATCTTCTCCACCATACTTATCAACACTTTCCTTTATTTGTTTATCAGTAAGTTTGTTTATCCACACGATTTTTCTCCTTCTTTCTTTTGATTTGGGCTGGAGTTCTACCATATCTCTTGAGGTATTCATTCTTCTCCCGCCTCTCTTGCTTTCTATTCTTGGCCTTTCTATTTGGCATTGTTTATCACCTCAAGTTCTTTTGTCCAGAAAAACCACTTGCATTGTTTAATTATTATCCACAAATTTGCCATAGCTGTTTCAATATCTGGCCGCTAAGAATCGCCACTACTATCATCATTATTAGATAGGCTACTCTTGTGGGAGAATTACGTCTATCGCCATTAACTTTTATCACATAATCTATGATTTTGGATAGCTTACTCATAGTTACTCCTTAATGTCCATGATTAAATCCAAACAAATAATCTTCCTTAGTATCATAATCGTAATAATGTACAAACTCCACAAAGCCACAGCAACCTTTCCGCCTGTCAATTTGGTACTGTTTCTCTCCTTCTCTATCTCCAAGTCTAAATATCCTGATATTATCTACGTATTGAAATTTATTCTGCTGGGTGTACATCTCAACATAATCCAATACATCTTCTGGTATTGTTTCTCCACCTCTTGTATTAGGATGGTAGTCGTCTACTCGCCTTGGTTTTTTCAATGTATCATCAAATTTATTTGGACTCATAATAACCCCATTTTCCATTCAATGAAAAATCTGTCTCTTTCAATTTGTTTCTGGAAGGATTATTCATTAAATATCTCCCAGTCTCAACTGGATTTACATCAGGTGCTGTATAAAAGGTAATATGTAATGGAGTATCACTATTATGCTGATTGGTTATAAGTCCAGTAGCAGGATATGAAGTACCTCCCCAAATTGGTCGCTCCCAATCATAATAAACTCTATCAATCTTGGCAACACCAAATCTATCATTCATTAAGATACCTGTTATCTTTACCCACTGCTTATCACCCTCTTCCACACCATGTGGAAGTCTGGGCCCATCTTTTGGATTAAAATCATAGGTCATATGTAGACCTGAGTCAAAGAAAATTCCGGAATATATTTTCATTTTCTAGTCCTTTGTGTATTCGTCCGATGCTCCTGCTTCATAGCAAGACAGGCAGAACCAAAGATATCCTTTCCAACCTCCAGCTATACCTTCCACCTTTTCATATCCATCTGGCAAAAGTTTCTCCTCACAATTATGACAAGTCCTTTCATTGAGCAGGAACTTATAATCTTCCATGGCCTTATGAACACCGTTCATAGACTTTCCCTTATCATCACTCATGATGTCTGAGGAATTGGCCAGAAGAGTCATCAATGCCTTCTGTTTGTCCGTCATTTTATTTTTCATAAACAACACCTCTTATATTTTGCACCGCTATTACACGGACAGGGTTGATTACGTCCTATCTTCTGTACACGTATCGGCAGGACAACCAATCGTGTCTCTCCATCAAAACTTACTACTTTAATATTGTCCATATTATCTTCACACCATTTATGGTATGATTTATAGCCACCTTTCTCACGTACAAAGGATCCGCTATGCTCTGGCAATTTTATCAAAGGATTCATGATAAATGTTGGTAATAGACTTGTTTCGTCCTCGATATATTATGATTTGACCTTGAGTCAGTAAAATAAGGATGATTTGCATACTCCTTCAATCGAGTACCAGATTTAGATGGCTTAAATGGATTCTCATCTCTTAGCCTCCTATAAGTAGGCCCGCTTAACAATCTATTAGATATTACTATTCTACCAGGTTCTTTCCACCAGCCTCTCCATAACTCCATTCTATGCCTACCTATTGCAATAGATACAGCATATCCACGAAGATCAAATTGTATAAATGAACTCCTCAGACAATGCACACGACGTTTGCCTATATGCAAGAAGGTATGGTAAGATGTATTACGACTTCTTAGATTCCAAGTTACTCTTTTCATTTTTCTACTCTCCTTCCTGATTAAATCTTTCAATTTCTAATAACTCATCCGTATCTGAATCACCAGTAATTACTGGAACATCATTAGCTTTAGATAATTGCTCCTTCATTTCACGATAGGACATTCCTCCCATCATGCAATAGCAAGAACAATTATCGGCATGATCCAGCTGGTGACAATTACATTCGCAATCTAATGGATTCATTTCTTCTCCTTTACATCGTGAATATCAATGTACTTCCTCATAAGTTTAACCGCACTTAATCTGTCAGAACGACAAGGCAATCCATCGCCGTTAATATCACAGGATAAATTGTGCTTGATCTTTCCTCCTAATGCAATCAGGCGTTTTATTTCTTTATCATTCAATACTTCCGATCTTGTTTTCATTTTTGCTACTCTTCCAAGCCCGTCAACTATTACTCTTCCATTCTTGTCTCTCATTATATCCTCCTCTATATTTTACCGTTCTTTATTTTCTCTGGCATTTTCATCCATTTAGCGAAGGCATTATATGTATACTTGTACACTTTTCCTGTAGACTGTGTTCTCACAAGTATAGGATATTTCTTCGACCTTGGAGAAATGCCAATTAAATTACAGTCATCACAATCTGGAAACCAAACTTCCATATTATATGAGGACTCATCTATCTCGGGAAATTTCCATCCGTATTTACGAATGTTAGTCTCAAATTTTACACGTTCCGCATCTTCTGGCCTCGCATTAGTTACCTCAACCTTAAATCTGAAGCCACTTTTCTCATAAGTTATCCGCTTTGCACTTATTGATACATCATACTTTTCCTGCAAAGCTTTTGCCACCGTGTCAAAGTCACGGCGAAATTCTTGTAAGCTGTCGTTACTTATATTCATTCTATCTATTTTTGTCCTTTAATCTCTTTGCGTTATTCAACTGGCGGGAGATAGTTTTCATGTCAACTTTTCGATCACGAACTATTCTCAGGCCAGAAACTTTATCCCTAATTTCTACTACGTTATTCAGCGTGGCCACCTGATTGTAGGCAACACAAGCGAATCCTAATAAATCTTTGTCGTATGTTGTGGCGTGTTCAATCAAAACCGCCTCTTTTTCTTTAACAGTAAATTTGTCGTAATCTAATGTAATAGAAAAATCGGCCAGCTTTTCTTGCGGATCTTCATGCGGACAGTGTCTGTCGCAATCAACTATTTTCTTTTGGCATTTTTTACATAACATTTTTTCTTTCCTTTCTTGACCTCAAAGAGAGAAAACAGACAAAAAGAAAGAGGAAAAATTAAATTCTCCTCTCTCTTTTTTCCGTTATTAGAGTGTCGACTAAGTACTATACTAATTCAGTAGCTTCAGATTCTGAACAGTTGAACTTTTTCATTATCTTTTCAACAATTTCTTGCTTACTTTTCGACAACTTATTTTCAACAATTGCCATTCTCGGCAAATAACTCTTTCCGGCCGAATCAGTAAAAGCAAGTGATCTCATTTCATTGTCAAGCTTTTTCAGTTTCTTTTGAGTTTTTTCATCAGCTTTTTCAATGTGCTTTTTCTTAGTCGTTTTTTCAACAATGATACTCATTTTATTGCCTCTCTTTTTTACTCTGCTCAGACAACTTTCACTCAATTTCACTTTGTCTTAGTTCAAGAGAGCAGAGTTTTTATTTGTCAATGAACGTCAACTTGAATGTTAAGTTCAAGTTCTGAAGAATGTAATATCTAATAACGAGAATAACAACAACAATAAAAATAAAAATATAAAGTACTTGTTTAATTGTTAAAGATGTCGTATAGAAAATTCTCATACGGAATAAAATTGACAATGTCAAGCTCTTTTTTCACTGTGTAAAGTATCTCTTGTTTAATTGTGCTGAATGTTGTATAGACTATTGACGAGTATATTTTTGTCAAATTATTTTGTCGATCATTCAGCGTCAAGTTTTTTTTATTAATAAATGTTTGTCTCACTCTAAACAACATAATGTTTTTCAAATGAAATTTCACCGCTCGATTCAATCCGACGACGTAGCGTATGCGACAATGAGAGAACGATACACAAAAATCTCAAATTATCCGTTATTTTGTATATTTTGCGTTATTTTTGGTGGAATTTCGTTTTCCATTTTCCCTAAAATTTTTGGAAAATTCTGGGTTTACCTTCAATTTAGATTTAAATTGTATTGAAAGGTAAATATAAATTATATATATATTAAATAGGAATTTGTTCGCTTCCCGCTTTATAAGATACGGAACATTTGGGGAATAAACAAGGAAAAACCGGTGCTTTTTGTAAAAAACCCATATATTTTTAAAAAACGGATAATAACCATTGTATATTACCTATTTATTCCATAAATTCGCTTAGTGAATGAGAAAGTTATCGCAAAAAAGAGCTGTGCAAACTACGGAAAGTCAGAAAGAGCTGGCATCTGTGGTGGATCCTTCTTTAAAAGAGACGAGGATGGGCGGTTGATTTACTGGATAGATGAGGAATACCACAATAAAGAGTGTGAACCTAAAGATTGCCCATATTTTAAGAATATTGTACTTCCGGGGGTAAAATGAGAGATTTGGTAGACGAGATAAATAGCAGTATTGGCAAGAAATTGGAAGATTTTCAGAAAATGACGAGAGAGTTCGAAAATTACGAAGAAGAACAAGAGGAATCAGAAGATGAAGGTGATATACATAGCTGGGAAATACACAGACAAGAGTAAAAAGGCGATAAATCACAATATAGACCGTGCTGAGAGTATTTCTAAGAGAATCTGGCGAAATGGCATGGCCGCCATCTGCCCGCATCTTAACACCAGGAACTGGAATGGGATCCTTTCGCAAGATGAGTTCTTGGAAGGCTACTTCTCTATAGTAAAGAAGTGCGATGCTGTCTTTATGATGGATAATTGGAAGAAATCTGAAGGTGCAAAGGCTGAGCACTGGCTCGCCGCCACCTATCAAATACCCATATTCTACAATATAAAAGATTTAAAAGATTGGAATCATGTAGTATGAGCGGTTTGAAGTTCTCCATAGTAGATACAGAGGATTCTATACTAGAAAAGGCTGAGGAGCTTGTAATGGGTGATCGTGGTGTAAACTACGGACATCCCATAATAGACTTCTCACGTACTGCTAAGATGTGGACTGCCTTGAAAGATGTGGAGTTTTCTGCTTCAGACGTTGCAAAGTTCATGATAGCTGTGAAACTGTCCAGAGAGACTAACAACCCTAAAAGAGATAATAGGGTAGATATCGCTGGATATGCACTAACCTTAGACATGGTGGAGGAATATGAGCAATTTTAAACTGCGTAACTTCGATCCAGAGGCTGTAATGGTACGCCCTGGTGGAATGTTTCATCTTTGGTGTTGCGATTGCAAATTAAGGCATACAGTATTTGCTGACATTGAAAATCACAAAAACAAAGAGTTTGTTGTAATAGGACTTGCAAGGGACGATGGAGCGACTAATCTTGCAAGGAAGACTGACAAGATCGTACTATATCAAAGAAAAGGAGCTGGAGATGCCAAGAAAGCGATGGAATGATGATGAGGTAGGGATGCTATTCCAATATGAGAATAGTGCCAAATCCTCATATACTATATACAATGAGATAGTAAACTCAGGATATAATCGTACCTATACCTCGGTTGCCAGGAAAATTCAGAATATGGGCCTTAGGAAGCCCAAAAGGTACAAAACTGGTAAGGAGTTGAGATTAGGGTATCTTGACATAGAAACCTCTAACCTAAAGGCTAGTATTGGTATAATGCTCTCATGGGCCATAAAGCCACGGGACAAGGGCAAGGTTAGCGGTGCAATCATAGAAAAGGAAGATATTCTTAGTGGTGTGTATGATGGGAAGCTAGTAGAGCTACTTATGGAGGAATTAAACAATTATGACCTCTTATTCACATATTACGGTACCAACTTCGATATTCCTTTTATCCGTACAAGATGTCTTGACCATGACATTCGTTTCCCTGTATATAGGGAAATTAGTCATAAAGACCTCTATTATATGGTTAGGAGTAAATTAAAGCTACATAACAATAGATTGGCTACAGTATGCCAATTTCTTGGTATAAAGGGCAAAACGCCTGTAGAACCAAGATTATGGAGAGAAGCCATGTACGGGAACGAAAAGGCCCTGAAAGAAGTTTACAAGCATAATGTAGAAGATGTAAAGATATTGGAGGAAATGCATAAGAGGATTGAATCATATTGTCCTCCTACAGTGAATCCAATATAATGCAGTCAGCATTTTACCTGGAGGGAGAGGAAAGGAGATAAAGTAATATAAGGACGGGAATGGTAAAATGTTTAAAAAGACCATAAAAGGGAAGGAATATATATTATACGAGAATTATAAGGAGTTTCGCCTTTATGAGGGTCATCCAGTTAAACACTGGAAGGAGGGTGATGAGGGCGATTGGGTAACATCGGATGACGGAAAGATATGCCAGATACTAAAAAAGGGCAAAATGAAGAAGAAACCGTACATTCGCTGTCTTATGGGTACGCATTTCTTAAAAGACGATATGTCCGGAGATCCTCCCAAGAATATATATTCCTTGTCTGGTGACGAGTATGGTGCAGATATACGGCTAAAAAGGGATAAAGCCAATCAAAAGGAGTGGATATTCGCAAAATACGTTGCTACAGGTATGGATCCAACGGATGCCTATCTCAAAGCATTCTCAGCTAATAGTAGAGAATATGCTACTATATGGTCAAAAAGACTATTAAAAACAAAAAGGGTTAAAAATATTGTGTCAAATGAAATAAAAAAGACAATGGACGATCTGGGGATAACAGAAGATTATCTTCTTGCGGCCGCTAAGGACGTGGTCGAAGAGGGCAGTAAAGATGCGGATAGAGTAAGAGCTATAAGAATGCTTATGGAAATAAGGAATATGTTCCCTAAGGAGTCCAATAAGAGCGAATCTTTAACGGTATTTCAAGGTTTTTCAAGAGATCAGCTGGAGGCACTAAAGGATGCAAAGAATGTCGGGCAGATTGAAGCCAAAATTTCCGAAGACTAAATTAGATAGATGCTTAGCTTGTGAGAAACCTTTAACGGTAAAAGATGTAAAACCTCTTTTTGGGCCAATGGCTGTTCAGGTAGCGTGGCTATGTAGACATTGTCATACTATATATGGGATAGATGATGAAATATTAGAATTAGGCAAGTTTGGTTCAACTCAAGTGGGAGTAGCATAATGCCATATAAAAGAGTAGGAAAGATAGTATACGTTAAAAAAGATGGGGAATGGAAGAAAAAAGCCACAGCGGGTAGCGTAGAGAAGGCCAAGAAGATGATGAAGCTTCTTCGTGGCATGGAGTACGGCTGGGAGCCTCGTGGCAAGAAATAATACTTTAGCTGTATACGGGACTCTTAGAACTGGATTCGGGCAAAAGGGGTTTATTAACAACTATAAACTTGTTCGCCCTAAGGGGGCATGGTTTCCTGCTATCGTAAGAGGGGACGGGAGAGTGATCGTTGAAGTTATGAAAGTCTCAAATGACGAGCTTAAAGAGCTTGATAGGTATGAGAATGTTGACAATGGGCTGTATAAGAGGGTTTCAGTACCTGTTACTCTATTCAGGAATAAAAAGACATTCAATGCATTTGTCTATGAAGGTGGTGATATAGGTGAATATGAAGAATTAACCGGAGGTGATTGGGAAGTTGAAAAGAAAAAAAACAGTAAGTAAGCATGATATAATAAGAGCTTTGAAAGCTATCCTTTCCGACATTCAAATACTTGCACAACGGGTCACTATGATGGAAAGCGTATTATTTAATTATATCGAAATGAGGAAAGACGACAAAAAGCTAATGAAATATATGGAGAAAAATGTCAAGCGTACTAAAGAAGAGACGAAAGAAGATTAAGAGACATCGTTGGAAGAAGAAACAAAAGCAAAACAGGCACAAGAAGAAAAACCGATAGACATAGCTTCTTCCAGTAAGGACGAAGTTCTATATATAGCATCTCAGAACCTCATAAACTTTGGTCAGCTATTTCTTCCTGACGACTTTAACAAGTCGAAACCAGCTCCATTTCATTATGAGGTGGGTGATGCGTTATTAAATGATAGTATTAGAAAGCTTTGTGTTGTTCTTCCTAGAGGACATACTAAGTCCACACTTGCAAAAGCCGCTCTATTATATAAATTATATTTCAATCCTGACGATAAGATAGAATTTGCCGCATGGGTGTCTGAAGAGCAGGGCCAGGCTATAGACCATCTAAAATATATTAGACATCATATTGAGTTTAATCCTTATTTGAATTATTACTTTGGTAGTATTGCAGGTAAGAAGTGGACTGAGAAAGAGATTGAAACGGTCAAGGGCGATAGAATTATAGCAAAAGGCACTAATCAGAGGCTTCGTGGTCGTGCTCAGATATCTACCCGTTATACACGTATTATTCTAGATGACTTTGAATCTGAATTAAATACGAAAACAAAGGTAAGAAGAACAGAAATTAAAGAATGGCTCATGTCTACTGTATATCCTTCGTTAGAAGAATCTAAGGGTAATGAGGGTAGTATATGGCTTTTGGGTACTATTGTTCATTTTGACTCCGCCTTGCAGGGTATTTATGAATCATATCTGGATGCCACTAGAAATAAGAGAGATTACACATGGTATACTATATTCCATAAGGCTATACATGATGGTCAGGCTTTATGGCCTTCATATTTCTCCATTGACAAATTAAAAGAGATTAGAAGAGATTATGAGAATGTTGGTCAGATTCATAAATTTAGTCAAGAGTATTTAAACGATGCCAGAGATATAGCTAATGCTCCTTTCAAAACAGATAGAATTAACTATTATGATGGTGATTATATGTATCGAAACAAGTTTTCTTATTTGAATATAGGAGATGACTATATACCTATTTATACGTTCATAGGCGTTGATTTAGCCGCAACTGCGACTGACACATCAGATATGCAGGCAATCGTTGTTCTGGGCGTTGATAAGCATAAGAATAGATATGTCCTGGATACATTCTATGATCGAATTCCTATATATGATATGCCTAAACAGATTATGGGGATGGCTAAGACATATAACCCAAGAAGAGTTACTATAGAAACTGTGGCGGCGCAGGAGATGGTTAGGGATATGGTCACTAGATTATCCGCTAAAGATAGAAAATTGCTACCAGGTATATTTAAGGGTGCCAAGCCACCTCACGGGATTAAAAAAGAGGATAGATTATTAGCCTCATTAGGCCCAATAATAAATACAAACAAGTTATATGTTAAAAGAAATATGTCTAATGTGGTAGATGAGTTGTTTGAGTTTCCAAAGTCCAGGCATGATGATTTTATGGATGCATTGTACTATGCCAATCATTATATAGGTCATAACTATCCTAAGAGCGGCGTTGTGGATGAAGAACAATTTCAGTCGAAAAAGAGAAAAACTAAGAAAAGATCGTATTCCTGGCTAACCGGAGCGAGAAAATAGGGAACTTTTTTATGTTTTAGGCATTTTATCCTTGACATTTATAATTTTTTGTTGTAAATTATGCAGAATGCCCTACGGACGTAACACTTCTGATACGGAGAGGTTAGCTCTTCTGGCCCAGCTCCAAGAGCTGTTCGGCGAGAAGCAGGGCTATCCCTATCAAAATTATTCCAATGGAATGAATTCTTTTGGTATGAATTCATTCAGTCCTACGTCTTCTCCATATTCACAAAAGAATAATTTGCTTGATAGATTAAAAGAATTTATGGGTAATTATAACAATATGCAATATAATAATGGCTCTTCCTACTGACGAAAGAGCACAGATGAATCAAGAGCTTTTCCGCAAGTGGCGTGATGCCAGAGCGGATTGGGATTCTGATGCTAGAACAGATGTTGATTTCTTTTTGGGTAACCATTTTACTAAAGATGAATCTAGTGAATTATCTTCTAGAAGTCAGGCTGACATACCTATGGATAGGATTTCTCCTGCTGTCGAAAAATTAAAAAGTGTTTTAACTGCAAGGCCTCCGATTTTTACTATTATACCTAGAGAGGATTCTGACCATCAGGTTGCCTCTACATGGAGACATATCTTAGGTTATGTATGGGATATATCCGATGGTGATCACCAGATGAAGCAGGCGATTGCAGATTATGCTGTTACAGGATTAGGATATTTATATGCTTATATAGACAGAGAAGCAGACTTTGGTAGAGGTGACGTGAAGTTTACCTATGTTGACCCGTTTAGGGTTTATGTTCCACCTTCCGCAAGAGATAGGTGGTTTTTAGATGCCGAGGGCATCATTCTTTCTACCATCTTGACAGGCGAGCAGATCGTTAACCTCTACCCTGAACTAGACAATACTATAGATGAAGAAGGTAACGAACAAGATGGTATGATAAAAGAGATTTCTGGTGTATTAGAAGAAGATTATCCTAATGCTCAGAACAGTTCTACAATGAGGACATGGGCTCCATCAGAGGCAAATAATTTAGAATGGGGTACGGCGAAGTATCAGATTCTTGAAAGGTTCTATCCGATAAAAGTTCCATTCTACAGGATACTAGATGCGAGGAATGGATCAGAGCAGGTGATGGATGAAGATTCATTCAGTACGTTCATGGAGGAGAACCCAGGACTCTTTGAAAGAGGATTCATGGAGTTCGAACAAATTTATCAGAATAGAATTGCAGTCTGCGCCTCGGTTGGAGAGATTGTACTTTATGAAGATGTTTTAAATGCAGACGTATATCCTATAGTTCCATTACCTAACATTTGGACTGGAACTCCTTATCCTAAGTCTGATGTATCCAGAGCAAGGCCGATGCAGAAACTTCTTAACAAGTTATGGTCATTAGCCCTATCTCATGCACAGGCCTCTGCGGGATTAAAACTTATTGTACCTCTTGGATCCATTGAGAATGTAGAAGATTTAGAAAGGGATTGGGCAAACCCCAATGCTGTTATTGAGGTTGATACTAGTCAGGGAGAACCTCATTATCCTGCCCCACAACCACTTGCCGGAGAGTTTTACAAGCTTATTCAACAGTCCGAGTTTTACATAGATTTTGTATTTGGCTTGCCTGAGATGATGCACGGATTCGCAGAGAAGGCACCGGAGACTGTTAGGGGTACAGAGGCTATGGTGGCACTAGGATCCGAAAGACCGAAGTCCAAATTGAGAGATATAGAATTTAGTGTTAATAGATTGGGGAGGGTACTTTACTGTCTTTCTAAGGGGCATTATACATTTCAGAAAATATTCTCCCTCGTCCAGTCGAATAACGCACTAACAGAGGTTATGATAAATTCATACGATGATATGACCGGTGCTGTTATAGATATACAGAAAGACAGAATGAACATAGGTCAACATGATATAAAAATTGAACCAGGTAGCACATTACCAGAGAGTAAGTGGGCCACTTATGGGGTATACCTGGAAGCGTTTCAAATGGGTCTTGTAGATAGAATGGAAGTATTGAAGAAGAATCCAGAAATATTTGATAAAGAAGGTGTAATGCAAAGATTAAATGAAGTTGAACAATATAAAGCTCAGGTTGAGCAATTACAGACCCAATTACAGGGCCTCAGCCAAGAGCTTGAATCTGCTAAGAAAGAATCAAGTAGTGATAAGCAGAGAGTTCAAATCGAAAAGTTTAAGTCCAGGTTGTCTGAAATTGAAGCAAGGATGGATTCTGATAGAAGAGTCAACCGTGCCAAATTCAACAACGCTGTGCTTAGAGAGACGGATAAACTCAAAAGAGTATCCGATGAAATGGCTAACGTAGAGGGCGCCTAAAGGCGTTGAAGTCAAAAAAACAATATGGTGAAGTCCTGTATAGGGAAATCTTAAAAGGTTCTACCCGTAAATCAGGAACATCAAAGGAGTAAAATTATGGCTGAAACAAATCAACCACAGGAGTCTTCTGAAGAACTTGTAAGCGAAGGAATCCAAGATGAGGTTTATGAAATCGAGGAGGAAGATGAAGAGGTTAGAAAATTCCAATCATTATATGATAGGTCTCAGGCTGAGAATCAAAAACTTGAATCTCAGGTTCAAGAGATGGAAAAATTCAAACCACTTGTTAACCTTCTTGAAAATAGACCCGATCTAGTATCAATGATACAGGAAAATATCGCAGGACGAGGTCAACAGGAGAAGACTATGACGGAAGATGAATTTAACCCGTGGGATGCTTATTATAAACCAGAATCTCCATCTTATAAATTGCGGATGAAAGATCAGCAAAAGATGGTTGATTCAACAGTGGGCCGTCATATGTCGGCACTACAAGAACAAATGTTTGTAAATAATCTTCAGACTGATTTAAAAAGTAAATACAATTTTACCAACGATCAGGCTGGTAGGTTCGTGAAATTCTTTTCACAGCCTAAAGAGAACTTATCAATAGAAACATTAGTTGATGTATTTCTAAAGAATGAAAATGAAACGACTGCAAGACCAAATTCTTCTTTAGACCAGGTAAGGGCAAATAAGCAATCTCCTCGTTCCCCTGGAGTAATCCAGGGCCAGCAACCTGAAACCAAATCCGGTAAGGATAAAATGTGGGATCAGGTTATAAATGCTGGAAGTCGAACAAATGTGTTATAAATGTTAAATCGAGGAAAAGAAAATGGCTACGATTAATACGGGTGTAACCAAATTTGGCACTCCTGGTGCAAGCAATACTGATTTCCACACTAGACGATTATTTGACTTTAGTGATAGGGTAGCAGAATTGGCTCCAGATGAGTCTCCATTTTTTGTTTACTTATCCCAAGTTGCAAAAGTACCCACATCAGATTCTCAATTCCGATTTCTAGAAGATAGAACGAAAGTATCAATTAGTGACAGATCATTTAGGCTTAAAGGTGGCATAACATTAGCTGCCCCTGGAAGTTCTGATACTGTTATTTTTGACAATACTGCACAAGACGATGGTGTCGATTATCTATTACCGGGAATGGTGGTTGCTATCGGCGATGACGATGGCTCTGCCCCTACACCGTGTAATGTGCGAATCAATACTGTTGACAATACATCTTCTTCTACGCAAACAACCTGTACTGTTACGTCAATATCGACTATCGGCGGAAGCACTCTTGCTTTGGCTGACAACTCGAAATGTACAGTAATCGGAACTTCTTTCGAAGAAGGCTCAGGCGCTCCAGATGTATGGTCTGAAGAGGTAGAGCATGACTATGGTTATACTCAAATCTTCAAAACCGCTGTCGAAATGACAAATACTTCTAGGGCAACTGTGTATAGAGGCTATTCTGATGAGTGGTCACGATTGTGGAACTTAAAACTAAGAGAACATAAAGTTGACATAGAAAGAGCGATGCTCTTTGGTCAAAGAGGTTCAGCTAACGGTATTCAATATACAGAAGGTGTTGTTGGTGCTACGATTTATAATGGATATTCTAATGTTGTAAAGGATGGCTCTCAGCTATCTTACAATTCAGGTTCTCCATATTATAAATCTAACACAGCCGCACAATGGACATATGATGATCTATTAAGCGATATGGAAGTAGTTTTTGACCCTGCAAGGGGTGGAAGCTCTGCTAAATTGGCTTTATGCTCATTACCAGTAATATCTTATTTCAATAAAATGGGAGCCGATGGGTTCGTACAGGGGTCTATGATGTCTGGGGCATCAACCACTGTTAATACCGGCGCATCATTAGCGAGATATTCTATGGGTAGAGCTGAAGGTTCATTTGGTCATCAAGTAATGAAAGTTGATACTATACATGGAGACTTAACTATGGTTAAGGAACCACTGTTTAGAGGCTTTGCTTCTGGCTTTTGTATGATGGTTGACCTAGATCATGTATCTTACAGACCTCTTGTTGGTAACGGTATCAACAGAGATACTTCAATTACAACGAATGTTCAGTCCGCTGACGAAGACCTGCGTAAGGATCTAATTCTTACAGAAGCTGGTCTTGAAGTTACGCTTCCTGAAACTCATGCGTTGATTAATTTGGAGGGCGTGTAAAATGAGAAGTGATATCATAAATAACAATAGCTTAAAGTTCGGCGATGGCGCTGATTTTCATGGCGATGCTATGCCTTTGCAATATAAGGAAAAAATAGTATTACTAACAGATCAGGGCTCCGCTACGACAATAAGAGATGCGTTGACTATGGCTGATTCAGGTACTCATTTTATAGTGCCTGCGTTGACAAGCGGCGCACAGTCTATTACATTACCTGCAGTAAATGAAGATAATGTAGGATTCTGGTGCAGATTCACAATGTTGGCAACAGCCGCACAGGTATTTAGTGTAGATACTGCGGCGGGGGCTGATAAGATAATCACAGCAGAACCAGATGGTGACGGTACAAATACAGTAAACGCAAGTGCTGATGGATTTAATTTCGCAGCTGCCGCTTTAGTTGGAGCTTCGTTTAAGATAACGATGATTTCTTCAACAGCCGCAACAGCATTTGCTGTATCTGATCTTGTTAGTGCGATTGCCGCTGGTACTGGTGAGCATGTAGCAGAATAAGCTATTTAATCCGAATCAATAAGGATTAGCAGTTATAAACTGTGAGATAAAGCGATAAAGGTTTTATCTCGAATTAGGTGGTTGGAGAGTCAAATTTCCTCCCACCTCTATGGTAGTCTCAAAGATTTGCAATAAGCACGGATATCACAAAGGTGCTTCTTGCCCCAAATGTAAGAAGCCTAAATCAAAACGTAAGAAATGGACTACTAATATGTATATGATTAGTGAGATTGGGAAAAGAACTGATATAGAATTTAGAACAGTGCCTATAGAAGAGGATATTAAGAACTTTGGGAGAAATGTAGCATAAAAATGAAGAAAAAGAAGGGATATTAATGGCTAATGAATTAAGAATTGAAGCTCAGTTAGAATATAGCAAGAGTGGTGTCAAGCAAAATAAACATGATTCTGCTTATGTAGATGTTTCTGGAGATTCTTTTACCCATGTAGTTCAAGAGGTTGGTACCAGTAATGAACTGATAGTTATTGGTAGCGATGTTGCAACTTGGGGATATGTATATCTTAAAAATCTAGATTCAACTAATTACGTAGAGGTTGGTCTAACAAGTTCTTATTCTATAAAATTAAAGGCAGGGGAAGTTGCTATGTTTAGAGCGGCGGCCGCTTTATATGCAAGAGCCAATACCGCCGCAGTTGATTTAGAAATTATAGTAATCGAAGAATAATGGCAACATTTCAGGTACAGGTAGAAGATATGGTTGGTACAGTTGAGACTACTGTTGGGAGTGGTGCTTCGGATACTACTGCCATTACATCTTGGTTGACTGATGGAGCGAAAGAAGTTATTAACGCTATGCCTCCCAATCTTCTTATTCTGTGTGCCGCAGAAGCTACCCCTTTTACCCCACGAGCGCCAGGGAGTGAATCATCTGCCTCCACATTGAATACAGGTAAAGTATTTAACGTAAGAAGGAGTGACGGGACTATAGATCAGCCATGTAGAATGATATTATCTAATGTAAAAGGAAGGGCATCCGATCCACATGATATGGATTATGCCACAGCTACCGATCCTGTATATTATCTTGAAAGTAATTATTTAAATATTCTTCCATCCGCCTCTTCGGCTGTGGGAAAATATTCAGAGGTTCAGTATCCAGCAGTAGCTTACGGTGATGGGGCTTCTGGGATTTCTAATTTCCCAGACGAAGCTGAGTATTTGGTAGTATTATATGCCGCTATGAAAGCTGTGGAAAGAATATCAGCTAATTATAATGTAGATGAGGATCCAGAAATGGCTTCATCAAGACAAGCTCATTACAGTTGGTTAGTAGAGCAATATTCTAAAGGACTACAAATTTTGAGGGGACAATGACAGTAAAAGAAATTTTATCAAGGGTTAGAAGAGTTCATCCAGATGCTGGAGAAACCTATGTTAAAGCATTGATAAACGATGCTTTGCTTGAATTAAGAAAGTATAAGGTGTCAAGGAAGTATGCAAAATTTGATACAGTTGCAGACAAAAGATTTTATAATATCGGAGATAGAAACTCCGATTTGAGGGTAGATAAGATATATAATGTCTACTATAAAAATTCAGATAGTGTTTATAGAAAAATTCCTAGATTGCTAGATTATGGTAATCTTGTAAATGTGGACGAAGGATAATGGCATATTCATTTCCAGAAGATTTTTTATCATGGTATGTTGTCGGTGATAGGATGGCATTGATTACTAGAAAGAATACATCATCCAGAAATACATGGGAATCTATTGATGAAAGTCAGACGGATGGTCTGTTAATAGAATATACAGCACAGCCGGAAACAGTTGACAATATTTCAGACGTTCCAGCAGTTGATGATACTATTCATATCGCATTGGTAAACTATGTTAATTGGAAACTATTTGAAGATAGACAAGATGAAGCATCTCTAATAGCCTCTAACAAATACAGAGGACTTTGGACTAAGAAAGTCAAGGAAGAGGCAGGAAGAGATAAGGTTGGTGGTGTAAGAGAAATTGTACCATTTGGACTTTCATGGTCTCAACCGACAGGAAGAAAGAGAAATTATTCGAGCGAATGATATGCCCATGTCAATATTCTCGGGCAGTAAGGCATACATAAAACAAGGAGATTAAGATGGCGGCAGGAGCACATAGATTTACAGTAGTAGAGGCTCAGAACGTAAGTTTGGGTCAGGCTGGATGTTTATTTGAAGATAGTACAAGTGCAATTTCTAGTAAAGATATTATTGCAATACAATTTTTAGAGGACTCTACCTTTACCACATTAACCCCAGAGTCTAGTTCATATATAGGAACTGCTAGTGGACATGGGGATGCTATAGATGGTAGTAATACATTTCCAAAGGGAATGACTATTTATGGTAGATGGACTGCTTTTACACTTGCTAGTGGCAGTGTAGTAGCATATACAATGGGTGAATAATGCCACGTTCAGCTTTAGGGTTAGGTATTATTACAGTCGCCAGAAGTGCCGCTGTTTTTGCGGCCGCTTTATGGAACAAGATTACTAATAATTGGAATGCTGATACTCGAAAATGGAATAAAATTGGAACTTAATATCGCAACTATGTCAAAAGTTTCGGGCGGTAAGTTGCGAGTTTTAACAAGGAAACTTTAGGAGATTAAATTATGGCGACTTTATCGGGACAAACGATAGCGAATACATTTGATTCGATATTACACGTAGAAGACGACACAGCAGGATTGGTTGCTACAGCAACCGATTCAAGAGTTATACAAGATGGTGTTGGAGTGAATAGTGCATTGGCACTTGCAACTGACAGTGTTCGTATAACTAGTACAAATAAATTATACTTTAATGATGCTGGTGCTGAAGAAATTCACTCAGCATCAGACGGACACTTAGAAGTAAACTCAGGCACTACTCTTGATATTACCGCACCCACAGTTGATATAAATGCTTCAACAGCGGTTACTGTTGATGGGCCAGCGGTTACTATTGCAGATGGTACTGGCTCCAAACCTCTCATTATTGTAAAAAATACTGCTAATGACACAACTGGAAGTGAGTTGCGTTTCGTTATGGATAAGGGTTCAGCAGGTGCAGACGGAGATGATTTGGGTACTATTTCTTTTTATGGCGATGACGCTGGACAAAACCAAACAGCTTTTGCAAAAATTGTTGCTGAGGTATCAGAAGCTGATGAAACTGACGAAGCGGGTAAGCTATCGTTTTATGTTGCTGAAAGTGACGGTACAAATACTGCCTTAACAGCAGGTTTGATTCTTGAAGGTGAGCACGCAACAGATGGTGAAGTTGATGTAACTATTGGTGCAGGCGCAAGTTCAACAACTACAATAGCGGGCAACCTGTCTGTTACGGGGACTGGTGCAGGTGCATCAACAATTGGGGCATTAACCGATGTCACGATGGATATTGCAAACTTTGTTGATGGAATACTCATACAACCAGATTCAGACGGTTCTGCTCCGACAACAGGAACTTTGAATGGTGCAACAGGAAATATTGGAATAGGAAAGGGTGTCTTTACTGCATTAACTGAGGGTTCTTATAATACTGCTTTAGGATATAGCTCTTTAGAATCTAACACAACAGGTGACTCTAATGTTGCTACTGGTTATCTCGCTTTAAACTCTAACACAGAAGGTAATGGTAATACTGCTAGTGGTGTTTATGCTTTACAAGCTAACACTACAGCTCTTTATGGTACTGCTAGTGGTCTTTATGCTTTAAAATCTAACACAGAAGGTAACAGCAATGTAGCCTTAGGGGCGTTTTGTTTATACTCTAACACAGAAGGTGCTGATAATAGTGCTTGTGGTTATGCAGCTTTATATGCTGTCACTACAGGTGATAATAATATTGGAATTGGTAAAAATTCTGGTCGTAACGACTCCCCCTCTGGTGATATTACTACCGCTGACAACATTATTTGTCTTGGTGATGATAATATCGCTACTCTTTATTGCACTCAATCGTCTATTTCCACTTCAGACAGTAGGGATAAAACAGATATAACTGATTTTGATGGTGGCTTGGATTGGGTAAATGCAATGCAACCCAAGACCTTTAACTGGGACAGGCGAAGTTGGTATCTAGATGATGAATTAGATGGTGAATCAACTTCACAAGATGTTCTTGATGCCACACCAGACGGAACAAAGAAAAGAGATGATTTACAACTTGGGTTTTTAGCACAAGATATTTTAGCTATAGAACAAGCAAATGGATACGCAGATAATAATGAGAACAGTCTTTTAGTTAATTTAACTGGCGATGGGACAAGATATGGACTTGCGTATGAAAGAATAGTGCCAGTATTGGTAAACGCAATCAAAGAACTATCAGCTAAAGTTGAAGCACTGGAGAACGCTTGATAATCAACTGGTTATTAGCGGTGGTCTTGGTAGCTGGTATAGCAGTCATAGCTGTGACCTTTGCTGAATGGCTTAGAGATGGCTAAGGCAATTAACAGGAGACAATATGGTATTGACACTAGAACAGGTAGATAAACGACTCGCAGAGATTCCGCAACAGATAGCGAAAATCACTGCCGAGCAACATCAATTGATGGGATATAAACAGGCACTGGAAGATACTGAAGCTGAAGCGGCACCCAAGAACGGTGTTACTGATGCAAACTTTACAGAAGTAGCAGATACCAAGAAGAAGAGTAAATCCAAAGTTGGCACAGCCGCTTAAATGGCTGATTCCACTCATACTTCTCGGATGCCAGCTAGAGCCAGAGACAGTATATATCCCCGAAATCTATGAGATAAGGGATACACTCTATGTCCATGATACGTCATACGTGGCAAAGGAAGCATCATTTGGAGTCGCAAGTGGGGCTACACTCTTCATGGCAACTACCGACACCATTAAGCTCATTTACTGGGCTTCTGTCACGAAACTGGATTCAACTCCTATTGATTCTGTTTTTCTGCTTGGTATGCTCTTTGAATGGAATGCTCTTAGAACGAGTGCTACCATGATGGACTGTACACAGGTGATTATCTGGCCTAACAATGCAGGCAGTTGGACAGACATCTATGCTTACAATCTAGAAGAATTTGAGGCTGACAATAGATGGCACATGGATAAATGGCCCACTGAACTGGTAACGTATGCGGTGGGATTGAGGTATAGGTAATGGCTATAAATAAAAGCACAGCTACGATTGTGGTTGCATTTATAACTGGTCTATCGCCTATGGGAGTAATCTTAACTCAAGGGTGGATGGAACAAAGAAAAATGGAGGCAGGTATCATTGATACATCTGTTCTCTTAAATCA
>Ga0080013_1000701_pt1 | contig 46469 bp, 50 predicted proteins | sample ETNvirenome_6_85_FD_69236 | JGI IMG/M metagenome (GOLD analysis project Ga0080013, IMG submission 69236) | Marine viral communities from the Pacific Ocean - ETNP_6_85 (SPADES assembly) (version 2) | ecosystem: Environmental > Aquatic > Marine > Oceanic | place: Pacific Ocean | collected 2013-06-19
ACTCCTGGTTGCACATAATAGTTTGCCGTTACTAGGTATCGATTTTCACCTAAGCTTGCAACATCAACTGTCCCTAAAGGTAATTCGTTGTCATCTGGGTGAACGATTGGATTTGCAGTGTTGTTGGCGGTGTTGTCATCAGGATCAACCCAACGAGGGCCCAGGTCCGTTTCAGATTCGTGGGTTGATCCTGTGTTTTTCTTTAATCCCTCGCTGCCGTTGTTAAGTATGTCTTCTAAGTCAGTAAGGGTGCTATGGACAATAAATTTTCTTGTCGCTTTTAGCTTTCGATAATCAAACTCATAGCCCGTATAGCTAGACCCGGAAATATCTGAATGAACTATGTTTGTAGCCATTGGTGCTCATTAAAAAGGGTAATAGTATTGCGCTTCAACAAGCCACATTTGACGACCGATTTTTCTTATTGATGCTGATTGCAACGGTAAATAGCTGTTTGCAGTACCTGAGTATTTTTGGGGGTGGATAAGGTTGCTGGACACCTTAATATCATCAATAACCTCTGCAAGGATTGCTGTTTTGACGTGAGAGCTAGTTGACTCCACTAAAAACCTGCGCACAGCGCGTTCTTGCCTGTAGTCTTTGTGCGTGAAAGTTGTAAAAGAAGAGCCTTCAATATCGAATGCTCGTATGGTTACCGTCATAGGTTAATCCAGATTGCGATCTATCGTTGTCCGAAGCTGGGATAGGTCTGCTGCGATTTGCTGCAAAACTTGAGTCATCTGGCTCAATTTATCTTCCATGCCAGAAAAATCATTTGTGCTTGATGACAGGTCCATTTGTGGAATACCTTCACCTTCGGGCATTAGCTAGTGTCCTCCTGAATAGGTGCGCCTATACCGCGATATTGGTCACTTAATCGACCTTGAATAGCTATGCCGACGAACGGCTGCTCTATATTCCAATCAACTCTAACGCGGTCTATGACCATGCGGAATTTGATGTATTGCTTTTGCGTATCTGTTGCATCGCTACTTCTACCAACACCTAAAAGAAACTTAACATCGACATAGCTGTTGTCAACAGCAGCTAACCCAGGCCCAATTTCGAGATTAACTAATCCGATGGCATCATCAGGAAGAGCGTGGCCTTGCAAGGCAATTTGACCCTTTACTCGGTGTAAGCTTTCCATATGTGTGTCATCAATTACGGTGTCTGTCCCGCTGGTATTCAAATTACCGCTAAACTCGCCAGTGGCCTCTATTACATCACAGCCAAATTCCATCTGGGCACTCATGACTTTCATCATGTAGTCGTTAGACCCACCATCTACTGACTTAATTTCAGCAATAGAATTACCACCAGTCTCAAGGACTTGGTTTGTGTTATCGCCAGCAAACGGCTTCAGACCAAAGGCGGGATGTCGTGATCGCCCTGCCATAGATTAGGCCCCAGACAGATTACGAGGCGCTAGTAACAAGCTTCCAAGTAGCGGAAGAAAAAGTGCCGCCATTGACATACAGCTTGCCATTGGTGGTGTCTACGCCAATGGCGCCCTTGCCAAATCCGGACTCGCCGTCATCGCCACTGGCTGCTCCGGCCTTAATTTTGATGAATTTACCTTCAAATCCAGCAGCTCCGGCTTGGTTGGAGCCAAGTCCTGCAAGTAGGTCGTGTCCAGGCATGTTGTTTTACCTCAATAAAGTGTGTTGTTAAAAGTTACGTTGTTGTTGGGGTCACGATACTTCGGGAATGGGGTCTGACCGTCAGACCTATCCCCGTTGTAACCATAGTATTCGACCCGAGAAATCGTTCGATCTTGCGCTATTGCAGATTGCATTTGTTGCCCATAAAGGCGAGTAAAATGACCACTGTTAGGTGTATCTGCATACCCCTCCGCGATGGCAAGTGCACCGTTAATAACAATGCCCTCAAAGCGATCAGGGATTACATCGACTGCTAAATCCTTCATGTAGGCGTACCGCAGCACATAGTCGGAATTCGGTGGTGGGTAGAACATGAACTTGCCAAGTTTCTCATCGTAAGCCACATATTGCGGCCTGTTCGAGGAAATGGTCTTGGTTGAATACATATCCATCATCGTGTTCCAGGGAATTACCTCAAGGTGTGGCTTGTTTATGTTCAAGTCGTGGGTCATAAACCCATCAAACGAACTAAAGCTGGCACCTGCATCGTGAAACACCTGATAAAAAGTAAACGACACCCCTGTGGTTTTAGCTGCAACATCAAGATCGGCATTTGCTGCGGCCAGTGTCATGGTAGTTGCCGTCAAAGCAGCAGGGATGTGCCAACCATCTGCAATGCCAAGGCCAGAAACTTCAACAACGGTAGTTTTTTGATCTGAGCCGCTAAAAGCCCATGTAGGGACTGCGCCACCACCAGTAAAATCAAAAGTAATAGTGCCGTTAGCAACCACAGGGCCACCCGAAGTGTCCAGTTTGCTGTTTGCGTGTGAAGCTGTGTAGGGGTCATTCAAGTACACGGCGCTGTTGGAGCGAAGCCACGACCAGATATGACCAACCTTATCGCCTTGCATGGGCGGTGGCATTAGAAAGTCTTTAGCTGCCCGGTCAGCAATATTGTTAACCAGACTAGCTGTACCTGAAGGCAAGTTGGTAGTTGTGTACCCATACCCCAGGTAATGAGCAACTTCGTTTGCTAATACTGTTGCGCTAACTGCCATTAATAAAGCCTTGCTACTAATGCATCCGCTGAAACTGCTGTTGCAGAGCCAAAATTAAGACTGAAAATCACTTTTTGGAATGCGCTAATGTCATAAATCAGACCAAACCCTGCGTCGTCTGGTGTGCCATTTGCTCCAGGAAGGTCAACAGCAGGCAAATCTTCTAAAGTGCTGGCTTTTGCAGACATAGCAATAGCACCAAAAACTTTAAAAGCTGACCCAGTAGTTTGAGTGCCGCCGCCTACATATTGGTAATGAGCATTACCGCTTGGATGGACTAACGACAACTGGCTTGTTCCGCCAACACCGTATTCATTTGCGTCAAGAACAACCCCATCACCACTAGAAGGTGTGGCGATAGTATGAGCAGAGATGAAAGTTAGGTGAACAGGGTTATTATCCCAAGATTTTTGAGTTGTTTCACCCAAACCAATAGCGCCATAAATGTTGAAATCAACATTAGTAGTGCCACTATCTCCTGTGATTGCTGATGCGGTTGCAATTACTGCAAGAGCTTTTGCACCTTCAGTGTCTAGGATGGCGATTTTATTGTCATCTTTATCAGCGCTTAATCGCTTTTGACTGACCCAGTTGGAAATGTCGCCGTAAGTAGATGTGTTTACATCACCATCAGCGGTCAACTCAGATCCACTTAGCCAATGATACCCGGTGTTATACATGTCTTAAGTTCTCTTTTTCTTTTTCTTTGAAGTGGCACCCTTTATAGGACGTTTTGCGGCGCCCCGGCCACTTTTTTGCGTTGGTTTTTTAGCGCTTTCTTTATTTTTACTTGACCCACCGCCTCTAGGCATTTTAGGACCTCTTTCTTTTTTTCTTTGATGTTTTGGATTTTCGCGCAGATCCGGACTTTTTGGAATTTGCTGCTTTCATAGCCATCTTAATACCTTCTTTGGTATATGGGTATTCTTTGCCTTTTACTTTGGGCATTTGCTTTTACTCCTCATCAGGATCGACCTTGGGTATATCGGTCGGTTCGATTTGACGCTGTAAATCATTGTCGTCGCCTATTGTCCAGGGGTCCATTAGTCATCCTCTTCGTCGAGCTCAATCATCATAAGAAGGTCCATAGCTATATCGAACAATACCCCTGCGACGGACCATTTATCCATATCGAACTCAGTTTGCCAGTATACAACCTGCCTCTTAACCTCTTCATGCATCTTTTCTGGTGGGGTTTTCACAAAGGCATCCTTATCAGTTCTGCGTCCCAACATCGTCCACTGAGCCTGGATGGCTTGTCCCATATACATTCGACAATCAACATAGCCGAGCCCCACATTGAGGTGTCTTTTCTTTTTGCCCAGGTGGGTTTTAAGGGACCACAAGTTCCTACATTGGAGTACCAAAAAGGTAAACTTATCTTCTGGGTTCTCTTGCATTGGGTCACTGGCACAGGGCGATGGGTGTGCCCTCTGACGGCTAAACTAAATGGTATCCAGCCACAAGCCCCAATCATCTGGAGCCCCTCTAGCTCGTCTGAGCTTAATCCAGCGTCAAATCCGTGGTAAAAATGAGCTTGCCCAACCCGATAGACCCCTCGGCTAGATTTTTCATAGGGCAGCCAATACCATTTATTAAACTCCTCACCATATTCAGGGTGCTTCCTCCAATCCACAAGACCCCGCAGCGGCTTAGGTATTCGCCTGGGGTCTTGTGTTAAGAGGTTATCGTCATGGTTGCCTGTGTTTATCCAGCGATTACAGTCCTCTGGGAGCACTTCTCGAATGGATTTAAGCAGATTATGAGCGTGTTCATACTCATCCGCCAAAGAGTGGTCAAATTCGTTGACATGTATTGATGCGCTTGCTGCCTCAAAGACATCACCTAGATGGCCGAAATGAGTTAACCCTTTAATGTTTGAAAGTGTATCTAAAATCCATTGGTGGGTTTCGGGGGGTGTAAAAGGCGAGTGTGTGCAAGAAATAACAGCTATTTTTGCTGTTCGCCTCCCTGTTCCCTGGATTTTTGTCTGAGACAATGTACGAGCCTCTTTAACCTTCGTATTTGCCGCCTGTTATGAGTTTAAGGAATGCTTTCTTAAACATCATGCCAGCGCCAAAACCAAGAATGCCAACTAGGGCTATAAACCAAATAGTTCCAAAGAATCCGGACATGGATGCCAAGGTAGTCATCGGGTTTTTTTCTCCAATAGGATTTGCCTCACGACTTTGTACGTCCAAGCCCCACTAATCAGGGCCGTACAAGCCACGAGTGGATAAAATAAGTAATCGTCGTATTTCGCAACCATGTAGTTCAAAATCACCAAAATTATCCCGCCAATTACAGGAAACCAGCCTCTTTGGCCTCTGGTAATCACGAGTAGGACCATACCTGCTATAAGGCAAAGGCTCCCGGTAATTGATAACACTGTGAGTGGCTCTGAGGACTCTGTCGCTTGGCTAATAATCGAGCTTGCTTTCCCAGAAACCATTCCTCCAGGGTTAGAATATTGGCACCCTGTCAAAAAAACGGCTATTAAGAGATACAGTTTAGACATCTGCACTCCTATTCCAAAGGTTTTCGGATTGTAAAAGCTTTATCAAAATGAGATTGAAGTTGGCTGCTATTGCTGGTTACCCGGCGTTCAAGCGCTTCGATATGTTTTTCGGCGGCAGTAAGCCTTGCACTTACACGCCATAAAAACCCGAATATGCCAAGAATAGCAGGGCCTGCAATACTCAAACCAATTGTTGTTAGGTGGTCTTCCATACATCACCTATTTGAGTTCTCTAGCCGATCAATCCTACGGCGAAGATCAGCTAAAACACTTGCGTGGTTTGAATCGTTTGCTTCAGAAAGAACTTGAGATTTCACCAAGTCCTGGGAAATCTCTCGTAGTTCACTGATATCAGATGAGTTGTTATGTATTTCCTGATCGCGGCGGCCAATATTCAGGAAGATACCCGCTGCTGTTGCAGTGAGAACGAGTGTCTGAAGAGCAGGCCAAAGACTACTAAGAACCTTATCAGAACTCATATTTGCAACCAAACAAGCTATCAAGAATAAAGGTGAATATCTTTCAGCATCCCTATCGGCAGTTTTAACGCTAAACCTTACTGCCCAGAGAATATCGTGACAGACCGACCCCTTACGGGGCCGGATATCTCTTACTGCCCGTCGTTATTCGCTGACGAGCCGCCGCATATATTTAAGCATTACACGGTTTCACCCTGCCTCAAGAGTTACGGACTAAACGGGCAAAGCAGTGTGTCGGACGCCGACCTTGCCAACTCTCAATAACGCAACACAACGCCATGCGGGGCGCCCCAACTGTCCGCAAACAAGTACTCGCGTCGGGGAGCGAGGAGAGGATGTCGGCACATTAAACCTCAAGAACTACTCGTTGTAAAGCTCTATACAAATGTTTATCCCCCCAATGTCATCTTTTGCTTTCTCTTGTGTGACAGACAGAACTGTATGTTTTGGTGAGTCATCGTACACAATTCCTAAGCCACCTTTTTTCTTAATAGCATCAAGCAACAATTTACACCCCCCATACAAATTATCGATGTCAAAAGCGCGTTTGCGTTTGCCCCACAATCTAGTCACAGTGATTTTCACTTGTGAATCAAAAGAAGGCAACGGCTTGTCTCCATACACAACAAGGAGTTGAAGCAAGTTTTTAAGCGCTTTTTTCCTTGCCGCCCAATGCATTCGCATCAATTTGTTGGGGTTAATGAGGTCGTATCCAGGGATGAAGCAGTTCCACGAATCAACTTCAGTAGATCCTGTCGAGTGCATCCTTGATTCTTCCATTCCCGCAAATCCTTTGTCGGTGGTGTAGCTACAGATACGCTTTTAGCATTAGTAAGTAACTCGGCTAATTTTTGAGCTCCAGTCTGACCAGGACCGTCAGAATCAGCCAAAATACACACATGCTCGTTATCTAAAAGTTCCTTCAACAACTTCCCGCCACCCAGACAAGACGGCCTACCTACAGCCCGAAAATCTAAATCAACACAACAGGCAGTGTCTGTTGGGCCTTCGCAAACAAGAACAGGACGAGAATCATCACTAAACCCCTTAGGTATGAATAATCCCTCTTTACTACCCTTCTCAGAAAACTTGTTGCCATTACTGCGCCGCACCCGAATACCCAAAACCTCATACCCCTTCCTAAACATAGGAAAGGTAAACGCCTTTTTACTTCTGCTATATCCAATCCAAAGAGCGTGTAACGCTTCAGCGCTAACTCCAAGAAGATCACCTAAAGTCGCCACTTGTTTATCAGTAGCCAGCTTCCGGTACTTCTTGGCAATATCTGCCATGATTTGATTATGGTGAGGCAATTCAAAACGGTACGATTGTACCGCTTTTGGGTTAGTTGTTTCTTTTAAGACATGCAGCCACCCACTGCCGTCCACATATTTTTCTTTCCCGTCCTGATCTGTAGCAACAATCCGAGGGCAGATAACAGCCGACTTATCCTTCGCTATCAGACACCAATCAGGTTTTTTACAAATGGGGCAGGGGTTATTGGACGTTGCCCTGTCCCACCACTCATTTTGGCTCATCGTTTCCATCCATTAGATGACAAGCGATCAATTTCTAATGACGCCTCTTTGAACGTAAGCCCTGAAGCGTCAATACCAAATTTACTTAAAAGCTTTGCCTGCTTGAATGTGCAAAGCCCTTCCTTCCTTCGTTTAACGACATTGTCGAATAAGGCGCACTGTTCTGCTGGGTTGTGCTCATTAGGTTCTATACCCGACCGGCGTAATACAGTCAACTGGCGCTCGCTCAACCGCCTCTTGTACCAATCAGTGAACCGCTTAGGTTGAACCGCAAGGATTTGAAACGGATTAGAGCTCCGCGTTTCGTAATTAACCTTCGCCCGGATTTGGTTGCGCCGCAATTGAGCTTCACGCTGAAGCTGCTCATTCTTCTCCTCATATTCATCGTCGTATTCACGAGTCTCATCACCATCCTCCTCTTCAGGAAAATATGTGTCGAGTGGTTTCCGCTCCGGGAACCCGTGGTCAATCCAATCGACATGCTTGCCGCCTAAAACGTCTTGTGACGACATCAAACTATGACGGCCAGAGTTCCCAACAAAATCAATCACGGTCAACCGGGGCTTATCACTGCTGCTTATAGCCTGCTGGCGCAACTCAGGGTCATCGATGCCATCGAGTATCCCTGCCAATGGTCGTGTGCCTCGCCCTACACATTGGGCATACAGGGCGCGAGAACATGTTGGCCGCGCCATAGAAACACAAGCAATGCCTGGAACATCGAACCCCTCTGTCGCAATACCAACGTTAACTAAATACTGAAGGTTTCCACGAATGTATTCACGAAGAATCTTCTGACGCAAATCTTTAGACATCCTGCCGTCAATCATGGCAGCAGACCCAGGCTTGGTTCTATTTATAATTTCTGCCATGCGCTCTGCGTGAGCAACACGGGTAGCAAAAACAAGGGTCTTTTTGTCGCCAGCAATCTCCATGGTCGGCACCACTACACCGTGAAGGTTCTTCTCTTGTTCCATCACTGCGCCCAGGTCGCCTTGGTTGAAGTCATTTGCAATCTTCCGACATTCAGAAAAATCCAAAGACTTCACATAAACACGATGCACATCGAGAGGAACTAACCAGCCATCATCGATAGCGTTAGAGATTTCATACTTAAAAGAAACAGACTCAAAGATTTGCCCTAGTGCTTGTTCATCTGCGCGATCAGGAGTGGCGCTTACTCCAACCACCTTGCAACCGCCGTTAATAAACCAGTCAATAACACGCCTATAACTAGGGGCACATGCGTGATGGCATTCATCAATAACCAAAAGAGAAAAGTCGTCTGGCTTAAACCGCTCCATACGACGAGCAAACATGCCAGCGTTTAATGTTTGAACACTTGCCACCACCACTTTGCTGCGATTAAAAAACGACTGCTCATTAGAACGCAGGTCAGCCATTTCAATAGCTGGACGCTCTCCTGTAAACAGTTCAATCTTTTCAGCAGCCTGATGGACAAGGATGTCTCGGTGAGCAATGACCAACGCGCGTTTTTTAGCAAGACGAACCGCTTCCGCGAAGACAATAGTCTTGCCAGTGCCAGTAGGCATCACGATTAAGGTTGAATCATTCTCTTGAAGCTGTTCTTTTAATCCATCGATGGCTCGTCGCTGATAGTCTCTGAGTTGCATCCGCTAACCTTGTTTTTGAACTGTTGTGGCGCTTCATCCCAAACAGCTTTGGGAACCCAACCCAGCGTGTGACACGCCTTGCAATTTTCCTCGTTGCCGTCAAAAGAAAGCATTGTTCCGGCACCCATGCAATATGGGCATGTTTGGTGTGGTTTAGCCATCCGAATGTTTGCCTTTAGGTTACGAAGATCCATACGAAACTCATCAAGATTCAGCCAGAGGCCAACGTCTTGTTCAGTAATACCCTCAATGATTGAGTTGACTCTAGTCAACGCATTAAGGCATGAGTCATAATCGTCGGTTAAAAGCTGGTATTTAGCCATAGGCTCAGTGTTGACCTCTGGCGTTGTGGCTTCGGCTACAACAGACTGTTTAATCCTATTAAGCTGTGTGCCTGTCACAAGCTTGGGGTCATTTACCTCATCGACGGCGCGGCTAAACACTTCTACCTTCTTCTCGTCAGGAAGATCAACGAGTTGTCGGGCCTGCCACTCATTTTCGACATCAGGAACGACTTCCTTGACCTCGACGGCTTTAATCATCTTACGAGCCCAGTTGCTTCCTTTAGACCATCTGTCGTTGCAATAATCCTCGAAAGACTTGTAGTTCTGCTTCCATAGTTTTTCATCTCGAATAACCATGAGATTAAGGCCAATCCTAAAGACTGCCTTAAGGTCGTTTGTAATGTCTTCCTCAAGCTCCAAAAGGCGATTGAAGTTGTTTTCTGTAAGAGCGCTATCATTCATTCCCATACCGGGCCTTCCTCATTATCATCAGAGCTAATTGATTTAATAAAATCAGGCCATTTTGTTAGCTGGCCCATATGTTCATCAACAAAATCACAAGCAGTCTTGAATTGCTTGTCATCCGCAGTTCCATCTTGCGGCACATCGATGTGCTCCAAGATTCTTTTTGCATTACCAAAACCCTCTTGTGGGGTGCTTGCATCTGACCATATGTTGACCTTGTTAATGAATAACGCTTTATGGTCAGCGCTCTTTTTGTCCGGCACCGCACGTTGCGCCGGAGGAGGCTCCACCTCAACAGTTGCGTTGTCAGGAGCGTCAGCCTGCTCCATCTCCTCTTTGGTATACAGGCCAGCAAGCTCTGCCGGGAACGCTTTTCGCAGTGCTAATGATTCAGCACACTTCCCAAGCATCAAGTGCGGCATCTTCTTCCACATGAACCCTTGGCGGTCGCCAGGGTAATACTGTTCCCACCGTGCAGACGCAGTAAATGCGCAACGTTCCCCATTAACAATCTTATAGACCGAGACAGTTGCCCTTTGCGGCTTGTCTTCATTGTCATAGACTGGGTCATCGTTTCCGGCGTAACGACCAGAGCGATCAGCAACCAGACGGAAGCCGTCAATGCCAGTCATAATTGTCATGTTCTTGCCCCGAACCTGGGGGTAAATTTGATTCGCAATAGGGTTAAGGCCATATCGCGTAGCCGCAGAAAGAAAGACATCTAACTGATCCGCAGTCAAACTAAAGCGGGTCTTGATGTATTGCTTTTCAGCTTCCGAAAATGTGAGTTCCGACATTACTCATCTCCTTCTAATTGGACAGTGTCGAACCGGGAACAAAAATCCTCTGCCTCGCAAATCCCGCAACCTACAGGGTCAGGATTGCAGGGCCAAAATCCCTTTTTGTACATCTCAATCTTCTGCGAAAGATTGTTGAGCGCATGGGTTGCTTGCGATTCCTCGAACCTTACCACACGCATCACTTGTCTGAGTGGGCGATCATCGCCTTTTTTGTACTCAACCTCCTGCCCATCATCGTTTTTGGTCACTGTCTTTCGCGTGTACGGCTTCAGGGAAGGTAAATCTACCCAAACCATTTGCGGAAACGTGTCAAACCCTAGCCACGCTTCACCGAACGGTGTGTTTACTAGCATTTCGCCATGCTTGCAAGCCAACCAGTACAGCAAAAACTGCTGGTTACGAGCAAGGTACGCTTTGGATGGAGTGTCCTTGCGCCACTTCCAATCCAGCACTATCAACCCTGGTCCGCAGCCCAAGTTGTTATCTCGATCATGGACAACTAAATCTAAATGGCTGGCGTATTTAATATTGCGTTGTGTATCTTCCATGCGAATAGGCACTTCAGAACCAAGAAACTCAGTCTTACCAAAAAGAGGGCCGAGCCGTCTGATATAAGCATTCACAACAGGTTCAAGCTGTTCAGGAATAGTTGACCGTAATGCCTTCTCAGCCGCATCAGTCAGGATGCGATTGTCGGCATCAATCGACTCAGTTGTCGCGGTTACCCCATACAAGATAGCTTTGGCAGCGTTGCAATGGCTTTCACCCCATTCATCTGGGTTGTGGGCATGAAGGTATTCTAACGCTGCCCCCGCAGCCATACCCCTCACCATCGCGGTAGGGGCCCTGTTGCTAATTTTACCAAGCAAGCGCAAACGCACTCGTGCAGGGCAATGATCCGTTAGATCAGTTGTGTGCCACTCTTCAGTCTCTTCCGGCTTCATCATCAATCTTTCTTGCATCGCCACGCAGGATGCGATCTATTTCCAAGATTTTGGCTAACACTTGCATGTGTAGCTCAAAATCTTTCAGGTCTTTCGCCCGTCGAATTTCCAACCGGATTTCATGGAATGTCCAGAACAACAACGGAGGGCCGACTGTGCAAATAAACATGAATTCCAAAGTTATAAGGTGTGCAATCATCTCGTTTTCACTTTCTGCGCGTTGACAGGCTGTCCCGACCAGAGATGGCGTGTCCGGGATACTCGTAGCCGTCTATGGTTGCCATGCCGCTTGCGATCCTGTGGAAGGGGAGCCAGGTATTCCCGCTGCTGCCGTCGAAGCGAATCCAGAGGCCGATGTGCTTCCGACCTCGGTGCGCGTTGATCACGGTGAATCTCCCGGACGGCGCGTCATGGACTCCTCCATTTCCGAGACTGATATAGCAGTGCTCGACGACCTTCCCGGTGAGTTCCCTACTCGGCGCCCTCATCCCCATGATGTGATCGAGGCAAGCGAGGCGGTGAGCCTGAACGATCTGGTTGGACAGCTTGCGGAGCTGTTCCTTCCCCTTCTCATACTCGTCGGCGCGGTGCTTCTGACGTTCAGCTTCGATGCTCCGCATCGATTCGTCAATGGTGAGGAGCTTCTTCTGGAGGTCGGCGGTCTTGCCGTACTTGGCGATCACGGTCTCGGTCTTGCTCATTTGGTTCTCGCTTTCTGCGCGTTGTGCGGGCGCGCCCCCGCTGAGTTGTGAAGATCAGAATCCACAAATACTCCTGCAAGTAGAGGGGGCAAGAGCCAACTCAACCCAAGTTAAACTCTTGCCCCCCCATCAGCAGTGTGTTTAGGAACAACCTAAAGCACACAAGGAAGCTCAACGCCCTGTTGCTCGCTCCCTTATATCATTGACTCGAAGTGACCAAAAACTGGCAAGGCGGTTAATGTCATCTTGAATTAACGACAAACGAATACCTTCAGCAGTGGTCAGTTTCGGGTTTGTATGAGCGCGAACAACTAAATTGTTAAATCCATCAACAACAGAGCGGACTGCAACGAAGCCAGGGTTACTGTTGCAAAAAAGTTTTTCCAGTGAGCCAATGGAAATTCCTCGCCCTTCGTTGGGAAGTTTGTCATCTCTAAAAATGACATGCTTCCCATCCCTGTTGCAAAAATCCATTGCTTCGTGAATCGTAGGTAAATCTGCTTTGGAAAAGGCTGTGTCGTCCACCTTGCGGCTACCTAAGCGATCAGTAGTGCGCCTGTATACGCTGTAAAAGTCGTCTGGCTTGCTGTATTTGACGTAAAAATATTCCATGCTTTAATCTTGCCCTAAGCAACAATCGAGATATCTATTCTTCTTCTTCATAATCAAACCAAATGAAAAATTCATCGAGGATTCCTTTTTCATCCACACTTCTTAAAAGTTTGACCTTCTCTCTGGGTTGAGCTTTTAACTCAAAAACAAAGTCGTCTAATGCGTCTATAAGTTGTTTTGCAAATGCAATGTTATCCATTTGAGTCTCCGTAAAAAATGTAAAGAGAACATCGCTTGCCCTACCACGCACGTTTTCCCTTCGGCTCATGCATAAACCTAGGAGACTCGATGCAGTTGTTTGTGCGGGTTATCCTTTCGGCGAAGCACCTTTCGCCATTTGGGCAAGCAATATTCCATGTTCTAAACTTGTCCTTCAATCCATTGATCCATAGCTTCATCAACCTCTTCATCAATCAGGTCAATAATTGTCTGGTGTACAAGGTCTTCCCACCGATCCAGAACTTGGTCAAAGGCATCTTCGACAACGTTGGTAACAAGGTGAGCGGGGCATTTCTGTGTTACAACCCGTTCTTGGATTTCAGAGCGAAGCCACTCTTCGGTGAATCCGAGCGCCATGCCGTCGTGTTTTTCCCTGGTCTTGTGGTCTGATATGACAAACATGTTTGTCCTTTCTAAAAGCAAAGTAAAGGGGCAGTTTTGCGTCGGTTGCCCCAGGACGGCCATCGCGGCGAGCTAATGGCGGGAGCGTGAATCCGTTAATGCTCCACCGTTACGGCAAACTCGTTCCAGTCTTTCAACGCATTTTCAAGGGCAAGTTGTTCCTGCGGATCTTGCAAAAACTCCTCAAACGCTCGATGGCAAGATTCGTCGAGAACAAAGCCACACATCTCAACTTCTAGCACCTCAACCTTGTCAAGCTCAACCCTGTGAGCGTATCGCTCTACCAGAAGTGTGCCGGAATATTCGTTCACAAAATAACCTTCTGCTTGGATGCGCAAGTTGAAACTTACGCCACTCTTGTGTTTGTAAGTAAAAAAGAATTGAGCCATTCTAATTCTCCACTGCCAGATAGATAATCGCGCTAAAGATAATGACGCCAGCCAGAAGCAAGGTCATCTCAAGATAGGGCATCAGCTTTTTCATAAACTCAGATCCTCTCAAAGCCGAATCGTACCACAACAATACAAGTGTGTGTGGGTTCAATCCCACAAATTCAAAAGAATTGTGAGGTCGTGCCCGTCCACTAGGCCATTTTGGTCAAGGTCTGCGCTGCCTGAAGTGCCCCACTCACTCAACAGTATGGCAAGATCCCCGCCGTCAACGGTGCCGTTGCCATCAATATCAGCACTCGCTTGCATTATGACTACAAAATCCCATACCCAAGACATGTAATCAGGTCCGATAATTTCAGCTTCGCAATAAAAACGAACATCTTCGTTTGTTACGCAAATTTCGTATGGGTGACTGGGGCGGTCGATGTAGGCGCGATAATCTATGACTGCGACAGGTGGGCTGTGTAATAAATACTGCAAGCTCCACGCCATATTTTCAATGCGATCCGCGTTGCTGGTGCCAAGAGTGACGGTTCCAGCGGTCGAAAGATGGTCAGCTTGCGCTGCATGGTTGTCTTTGTAGCTGGCGAAAATCCGGCCAGTGACTGTCTCTTGGGTGAAAGACCACGCTCCCTTGTGGCTGGTTACGACACTTTCATCATTGTCAACGATTGGGCAGAGCGCAGCGGTTAAAAGAAGGCTTGCGACGATTGCCAGTTGTGATCGCACTACTTTGCGCATACACCAATCATCGTCCGTTGTTTGACTGTAAATAAAAACCCCCAACCTGCCCAAATGAGCAGGAAGGGGGCTTTGAAAGGACTACCGAATCTCTATAGCCGTGATACTTTCCCCCGCGCAGCGACAACCTCTAAATCGCGCCTGTAGCGCAAAGACGACTTGTTTGGCGCTTCATGCCCATCGATTCCAGCAAGGAGTTCTGATGCAATCGCTGGCTTTGTAGGCACAGCGTATGGGCCTACCGTTTCATCCATTGATTTAACCATCCAATGCGGGGCATCGGCGCGAATCAAATGGACTTCGAGCGTCTTAAAATGCAAATGCTTTGAAACTGTAAACTCGCGCACCAAATACAATTCAAATTGCACTTCTGTCGCAGTGTGCAACCGCTTCACGCCTGATCGGGCCCAGTCGGGCCCCTCAATCGCATGGTATACCACTTCGCCAATTGCACCAGCATCAGTCGTGACTGGCTTGAGAATGTGATCCACTACATCCCTTACGGGATCTTGTCTCGAAATAAATCCGTACCAACCCATATTCAGTTCCTTTCAATACTTGTTTCATGCGAAGTCAAGAATCGCCTGGAGCGATCAATCGCTGCACCAGACACCCTGTGCCGTTCGTCCTCGAAATCGTCGGCGCGAAGAGTGACTATCGGTGCATCGACAATGCGGTACAGCGTCCGCGTCATGTCGTCGAGATCGTTGCGCTCCATAGCCTCCCGCACAACTGCAAGCCAGGGAATCTCAACCGCGAGGCCGGGAGTAGCGAGCACAAAATCGTCAGCGCTTGAAATGCGCTCGTCCGATACCGAAATGACTGTCTCCCCGCCATGCGGCGCGGTAAGCGTTACTTCACCGCAGCACACAGCAAGCAGGTGCTGGACAACATCATCACGCAAGATGTTTGTAAAGATGCACTCCTCGCAAATCTTAGCGCTAGTAAACCACCCAAAGTCATCTGTCATTCGACCGCACTTGTTGCAAGGGCCGGACTCCATCCCTGGGTCGTCCCAGTCAACCAAATCGTCATTGCCTTGGTACATGCTTTAATTCCTTTCAAATCAGTTCAAGAATGACAACCAGTCAACCTTTGACCAGCTAACAACGTCCATATGTTCCAACGTCACAAAAGCTTCTAGGGGCTCTGTTGAGTTTTTGGGCGCGTTTGTACGCTCAAAGTAGACGGTAATCTCACCACCGAAAGCAGCCGCATATGCCAGTGCGTCAGGCAATTCCTCGGCAATATCTGGCAGGTAACGCTTGCCAGTCTGGCGCTCCTCATTAGGGAACTGTTTTCCAATACTGAGTCCAATCGTCACAATGCCATCAAACGATACCTGAGTGTATCCGTTCTCAATCGCCACTTTCACCAGTTGCTTGAGGGTCCGATTGAACTCCAACCCTCGACTGATACCAGCCATTATGCGCTCATTTTCGTAGCTTTCGTACATATTGTTTCCTTTCAATACGTGTATCGTACCACAAGAACAGAATCAATCAACCAAGGGCGGGTGCCCATGCTCATTTTCGTAGAGGGCAAGGGCGATATCTTCAGGGCGTGGCGCTACTTTGTGCGCGTCCATCCAGGCATCGACCGCCTCTTGGAGCTCTGCTTCTGTGGCTTTGGTCATCCAATGCGCCTCTACCCAGGCCAGGGCGCTACTTTCTTGCTCGGCGCGATGATCGCGCAGGCTGCCAGTGATTCTCAACATGCGGGCTCCTTGTAGTTCTGAAGCGACGAACATTTGAGGCACCTAAGCAGCCAATAATGTTTCCATTCGCCCTTCGGATACTCGATGGTCTTTGCTTCTTCGCACTCCTGGCGCATCACTCCACCGCAACGGCACCTAGGCCATCGTAGTTTCCTGAACTCGTGTAGGGTCTCGGCTGTTTCTTCCTCTGCCGTACTTCGCTGGTCGTCGTTCATGCATCCGCGCTCCTTTCTTAGTGGCTGGGGTACACAGTGTCCGCGTGAGGGTCTGCGCAAATGGTGCAGGCTCCGCACTTGGCGCGGCCTGATTTGGTCTTGAGTTTCTGCGCAGCTACGGCGGGACAGACGTAGCAAGGGCGCCCACTGGCGCGGCTGCGCTTCTTCGCTAGTGCCTTCGCGGCATTGACCCCACCACCAACCGCTACGAATGAAACAGCACCGGATGCCTCAAGAAAACGCCGTTCAGATGTTCCCGACTCGCGTACCGTTACACCGAGCCCGCGCAATGCGCGTCGGTAGCGCGTAGCCTTCTGCCGCGTTTCTAAGGGAAGATGAATAGGTACGGAGCGATCAGCAAGCCAGGAGCAGAGAGCGCGTAGCGCCTGGACATCGTCCGCGGTTGGATGCGGAGGTAATGAGCCTGAAACGTTGAATCTAAACCAGACTGGGACGAATCCAGCACGGGCTCCGTCTTCTAGCTCCGCCAATGCAGCGCGAGCAGTGGCCGCTACCCCTTGCGCCGAATGTCGGCCAAGCTTGGCGGCGTACTCCTTGCGGAATGATTCCAGGCGCTCCGCATAGCAGCGGGTGCCATAGTGCGGGCACCTCTTGGAACAGTGAGAGCCAGAAGCGTCAGCCGATCCAGCGAACGATAGACCCAGAGAGCCCGGGATTCCTTTACCAAATGAAGAGCAAACGGAAGGTAATACCTTTAGCTGCATTGCTTCCCCCCGTTCCAGTTTTGGCGGACCCACTCTTCTACGTCTTCGCAGTCGAGCCCGGACGGTAGCTCAAATAGTCGCGCAGCCTCTACAGGCATCCAGCTACCGTCTTGGAAGGCGCACACAATGAGCCCGGAGCAGCCTTGCTCCTCTTGGCCATCCGTGGCAATAGGCTCGGGGAGAGTGTACTCGGAGCCATCGCGCGTGATTGCTCGCGCCAGATCTTGGAACAGATCTAGAAATACATTGCGCAAGAATGGACTAGATAGATAGTGCATTGGTTCATCCTTTCAAAGCAGGTTGAGCAGGTCAGCGGGTACGCCTTGACTTTTTAACGACTCCGCAAGCTCTTCTCTCTCAGCCTCAGCAGCAGCACGGCCAGCCTGGGCAGTATGGAGAGCAGTACAGGCAAAGCCACGAGCCATAAGCTCCAACTCGCGATCAACGCGAGCGTGTGCGCTCTCCATTTGCCTAGTAGCAGCCACGAACGCGGCTAGATCGTCCCAAATAGCGTCATTCATTGGGCATCCTTTCAATCTTTAGGCCAGACGCCTAGGTTTAAAAAATACTCGTACTCAGTGAGACCGTTAAGAAGATCACACTGCGCATGGTCAAGGTCTGTAGGCTCACCAAGGCGTAAACCGGACCAGTGATCGATCAGGGCGTCGACAAGCACGCGGATACAGGTTTGAGGGTTGTTCATTTGGGTCATCCTTTCAAAGATGGTTGGTACGAATCGTACCAGATAACATACGGCCAGAGCAACTCCGGAGCGTGAGAAAATGCGATTGTTTCTATATATGAAACAACCCAAGACAAAGAAGCCAAACATGCAAGATCGGCTCTTGTTTGACATCAGCCAGCTTAGGCTATCCCCCCCCTCTTGTACTTTGGTACAGCCCTTCCAGGCGATGAAATCCCTGAAACCGAATAGAGCAACGCTGTAGGGCCTCAAGCAGCCGCACGGCGCATAGAGAGAGAGCGAACGCGCAAGCGCCCCCGCGCGCGTTGCCAGACCCTCCCCCCGCCGTCTGGTATATTATATTAGCCCTTCCCTACGTATCTGGATTAAACTGTGGTATATAACCAAAAGACACCAGCATCTAAGGAGCAGGCTCGCAAGCAGATGGTGATTGCGGGTTGTTACGATTCTTTCCGCGAGTACCAGAAGGGTTATATCAAGGGTGGGATGTCGGAGGAGGCTGCGTATTGGCAGGCATTTTCGGATGCGATGTCGAAGAATCCGCCTTTAATGGATTCCAAGGGTGTTTCGTCATCTAAAAGCGGTACGATTGTACCGTTTTCGTCTCCGAGTGATGATGAGTTAGGTGAGATGGCGGAGCGTATGGTATCTCGGAAGGTGTTTAAGAAGCGTAGTGCAACGCCTATTGAGAATTTGCAGTGGGTAGCGAGTCATTTGTGTGTGAAGGATGTGAAGCCTCGTGACGCTCCGAGCAGTACGGCTTGGGGTATGTTGATGTGGGCGCGAACGAGTCCGACTACGGAGAACATTTTCTGGAGTAATTTGTTTACGAAGTCGATGCCTACGAAGCAGCAGTTGGATCACGAGGTGTCGAAATCTGACGCGAGTGGTGTTATAAATTTGATAGACGAGGTAACTCGTATTTCTAGGGAGTCGAAGCGTGTCGAAGAGGGATGAGGAGAATCCGAAGAAGTTTTCGAGTCGTTCTGTGTTATTGAGGGCGGAGGGGTTTGACAGTTGTGTTATAGGTCTTGGCCGGAAGGGCAATGAGTGGACGATTGTTTACGACGAGGACAAGGTTATTGGTTTGTTATGTGATCGGGATGACATGGCTTTGTCTGAGGCGCGAGACTTTTTTGAATCAAAAATAGCGAGTGCATATGTAGGTGAGGGTACCCCGACCTTTGTCCGCATTATGAATCTTGACAGGATCATAGATGCGACGAAGTAGGGATTTTTCTTATGGCGAAGAAGGCGCAGCATGTACCTTCCTGGGACCGTCGTCGGTACGAGGATCAGGGTCACAGTTGCCTTGATTCTTTATCTGACATTGACGAGAAGACGTTAATTCAAAGTGTTCGCGGTTTATCTTTTGTTTTGTACGACATTGCGGAATCTCCTGGCGTTGTTGGCGAGGAGGACGAGATGGATATACGTTACGTTGGTGAGCGTTTACAGTTGTATATGGCGGAGTTATTTGAGCGTTGTAGCCATCGCACATCGACTCCTACGAGCACGAACCGCCAGCAGGCTGTTGCGAAGAATAGTTACAAGGGGAAGAAGCGTAAGTCAAATGCCAAAGGTGGACGTAAAACGTGATTGGGGTTTCAGGTTATTTGGTGGCTGGGATGTCCCGGAGAGTGCGAAGCGCAATGTTTGGGATTTATTGTTTGAGTTATCGGAGCATCACGGATTGTCGGTGCGTGACATTTTGGGTTCTCCGAGCCGCGAGCCGAGGGAGGTTAGGGAGAAGTGGTATTTTTTAGCCCATGAGGCGTTATATCCTTGGATGAGTCAGGTGATGATTTCTCAATTTGTAGGTTGCAAGTCTCACAGCACGTTTTTTACTGCACGGAAGCGATTTGAAAAACGGTATGTCAAAGAACGACTTTTACAGCTTGGTTCCGAAGGATTTTGAAGAGAACCTAGCGTTCCGAAAAAGCGTGATTGAATTGGGTGCGAAAAGCGCTGCGAACGCTGAAGATTTGTGGCGTATGTGTGAGGCGGATTTACTGTTTTATATAAACACGTTTTGTTGGACTTATGATCCGCGCAAGCCTGTTGCGTCGATTCCATTTTTGACTTACGACTTTCAAGACGACACGTTATTGGACATGGACGAGTCGATTGGCAAGCGCGACATGTTGATTCAAAAGAGTCGTGACATGGGTGCGTCTTGGATGTTGTTGACGCTATTTGAGTGGCGTTGGCATTTTAAGAGCGGACAATCTTTCTTGTTAGTCAGTCGTAATGAGGATTATGTCGATAAGCCGGGTAACCCAAAAAGTTTGTTTTGGAAGATTGATTTTTTACACAAAAATCAGCCGTCTTACCTTCTTCCTGAAATGACTCGCACGAAGTTGCGGCTGACGAACGAGAGAAATGGAAGTTCAATAGATGGAGAATCGACGACGGGTGATGTGGCTCGTGGCGACCGTAGAACTGCCATTGGGATGGACGAGTTCGCGGCTTTTGATGTTGACGCTGGCTATCGAGCGTTGGCTTCGACGCGAGACGCGACGAAATGCAGAATCTTTAACTCGACGCCAGCGGGGTCAAGTAATGCGTTTTATGATCTTGCACACAAAGACGACATCAAAAAGGTCAAATTACATTGGGCGTGTCATCCAGAGAAGGCGGAGGGCTTGTACTATGATGAGGAAGGGCGCCCTCGCTCGCCCTGGTATGACGCGGAATGCAAGCGCGTTGCTACGCCGAGGGAGATTGCACAGGAGCTAGACATTGACTTTACTGGCTCTGATTACCAGTTCTTTGATTCGCTTGAGCTTGATAAGTTGATGAAAGAAACTGTGAAGCCACCAGCAATGGTTGGCGAATTAAATTTTGAGAAGGGGACTGGTTGCCCTGTAGGGATGGAAGCATCTCACAAGGGTCGTTTGCGTTTGTGGATGCTCCCTGACGCGGCTGGGATGATGCCGTTTGACAGGGAATTCGTCATTGGTGCCGATATTGCTACAGGCACCGGAAGTAGTAACAGTGTGCTGAGTGTAGGGGACTGTAAAACGGGCGAGAAAGTTGCGGAGTTCGTTTCTCCTCACACTCGTCCCGAGGAGCTCGCACAATATGCAGTTGCTTTGGCGAAGTTTTTTAAGGGCACGAACGATCAGGGGGCGTATCTCATTTGGGAAGCGCCTGGGCCGGGACGCAATTTTGGTGACGCTATTTTGGATATGGGGTATCGCAGGATCTTTTACCGCCGCAACGAAACAAGTATTGGTAAGAAGCAGTCAGATATTCCTGGCTGGTGGCCGACAAAAGACGAAAAACGGGCAATCTACGGAGAATACAGGGCAGCCTTGATGACGCGAAAATTCTTAAATCGATCTCAATGGGCGCTCCATGAGTGTAAGGAGATCATTTTCTCATCTAATGGGTGGATCACTCATAGTAAGATGTTCCGTAGTGCTGACCCCTCTGGCGCAAAGGATAATCATGGCGATAGACCTACTGCGGACGCGCTTTGTTGGCGTGGTATGCGAACACGGCGCGTTGAGCCGATAGAAACGGTTATAGACGTTCCGGTTGGCTCTCTTGCTTGGCGGCAACAGAGGCGAAGGAAACACGAAACTGAGGAGAACCTCTGGTAATGGCTGAAGAAATAGACATTAAACAACTTACTGGCGCAATGGAACATGCGCGTCGAAAACTACAGCCTTACCGAGAAAGGCGCTTAGAAGCTGTTCGTGAGTATGTTGGATACAATTACAGCGATAGCGGGTCTGACGACCGGATGCCGATCAACTTCTTGGAACTGGCGATTAATACCTATCGCAGGCAAATTGCGGCTGCAAACCCACAAGTAACAGTGTCAACCATTAACCCGCAGCTAGAAGATATTTCAGCGCGGTTTGAGCTCGCTATGAACAAGACATTGCGAGAAATTGATTTTGACAGAACACTCCAGCTTTGGGTTTTTGACGCACTTTTTTCAATTGGGATCATAAAAGTCGGAATTTCTGGCTCATCTCACGAAAAAACCCATGGCATCCTACATGATGTGGGTCAGCCTTACGCAGACTTGGTCGATCTTGATGACTTTGTCTTCGATATTCACGCATCTCGCTGGGAAGATGTCCAATTTGCCGGAAATCGGTTTATTGTTCCCTACGATGAGGCGTTGGAATCTGGGTTAATACCAGAAGATCGCAAGAATGAGATTAAGCCAACTGGGTTTTACTCAACGACTAACGAGCAAGGCGATCAGAAGGTTCAATCGATTACTTCGGGTTATTCTCGGACTGGGGAAGATTACTACCTTGAGACTGTGGAGTTGTGGGAGGTCTGGCTGCCAATCGAGAATAAAATCGTCCTCTTAGCTTCAAACGACGACGGCTCAATATCGAGTAAAAAGGCTTTAAGCGAGAAGGAGTGGGATGGCCCTGAGTATGGTCCATATCATCTTCTTCGGTACAACGATGTTCCTGGCAGCATTATGCCTTTGCCCCCAGTATCGGTTTTGACTGATTTGAACGACTTGGCAAACCGGATGTTCCGAAAGCTTGGTCGTCAAGCGGAGCGGCAAAAGACGGTTACTGTTGTGCAATCTGGCGCTGAAAACGATGGGGAGCGCATTTTGAACGCTGATGACGGCGATATGGTGCGTTCAGACAGGCCAGAAGCAACGAAAGAAATGCAATATGGCGGCATTGACCAGACCAGTTTGGCCTTTTTGCTTCAGGTAAGAGATATGTTTTCTTACATGGGAGGTAATTTAGATACCCTTGCAGGCTTATCTCCCGTAGCTGACACGCTTGGTCAAGAGCAAATGGTCCGTTCTAGCAGCAGTCAGCGTATTATTGACATGCAGGAACGAACGAGCGGTGCTGTGCGTGATGTCATGCGAGCAATGGGCTGGTATTTATGGCATGATCCTATTAGTGATTACGAAGTCTCGCGCCAAATTTCAGAAACCCTCGCAATTGACACCTCATTTAGCGCGGATGACCGAGAAGGCGACTTCTTTGAGCACGAAATTGACATTATTCCATTCTCAATGCAGAGCAGAAGCCCCGCAGAGCGCCTGCAAACGCTCAATGCAATGCTTTCTAACGTGCTAATGCCACTATCGCCTGTAATGAATCAGCAAGGTAAGACGATTGACTTCGATAAATTCATCGAACTGTCGGCCAAATACTCAAATGTGCCTGAAATCAAGGAGCTTATTAACGAAGCTATGCCCATGATGGCTCCAGAATCGCCTGGAACTCCGGCTGGGCCAGCGGAGCGTCGTTATGTGCGGCAAAATGCAGGCGGTATGGGGCGAGCAGACAGAGATAATGTCATGTCTCGCGCACTTATGGGGTCAAATCCCCAACAAGCAGAAATGAGAAAGGCAAGCCAGTAATGATATACTGTTTTCGTGACAAAAAGACTGGGGAAACGATTGAGAAGGTCTGGTCTGTAGCGGAAATGGAAAATAGCACTCAGGAAGACGGTTCATTTGTCGATAATAACGGCGTTATATGGCAAAGGGACCACGCAGCAGAACTTGGGTCTATTGGCGGTTGTGGTAGTTGGCCGTTAAAGTCAGACGCTGCCGGGGTGCATCCAAGCCAAATCAAAGAGGCAACGGAAAACGCGGCCAAAAAAGGCGTTCCTACAAACTTTGACTCAAAGACGGGTCAAGCAATTTTTGAGTCCAGAGGACATAGAAAAAAATACCTAAAAGCACACGGTCTTCGAGACAGAAATGCAGGGTATGGAGATTAAAGTGGCAAAAGAAGAAGAAAAGGTTGAAGAAGTAGAAGAGGAAGTCAAGGAGCAACAGGGCCCCTTTGACTTTGATGAGCCAGCAATGATAGATTGGGACGAGGAACTTACGTCCGATGAAACCATTGAAGAAGACGAAGAAAACGTCAGTGAAGTTATCGAAGCAGGGGCTAGTGAAGATCCAATCTTCGCCGCTGCCAAAGAACTGGGGATTGACGCTGAGTCTTTGGAAGCATTCCAGAGCGATCCGCAAGCTCTGAAGAAAGCACTCTCACTGCTAGAGAGCCAGGGCATAAAGCCCAAGCCAACAGAAGAAACAGATGCGGAAAATCCTGTTGGTGATACATTTAAAGCAACTCTTGACAAGGATTCTTGGGATTCTGACATTGTAAGTCAGTTCCAAAGTCTAGAAAAAGTCACAGAAGCTTTGAACGCCAAGATTGCGACGTTGGAAACAGCGCTTAGTAATGCATCAAACGATGCTTTGTTTCAAGAGGTCGATGACAAATTTACCGATCTTTTGGGCACTGGGCCGTCTGCCCTTCTGAGTGATGGCGATCAGTTGACTAACCGTAACAAGGTCATGGAGCAGGTAGACCTTTTACGGGCTGGTTACAAAAAAATGGGCAAGAACATTCCAAGCCCAAACAAGCTCTTGAATCAGGCGGTGAAGGTGGTCTTTACTGATGATATTGAGGCGCTTGCGGAAAAAAAAGCTAACTCCAAGATGGCAAAACGCCAGAACCAAAAAACCAATCGACCAACTAAGCGAACGGGCCGCAAGCTTGCTCCTCAAAAAGAAGCAGAGCGAAGTGTGGCCAAGCTTATGAGGGACAGAGGACTTCTTGGTTCAATCTCGGAGACGTTTGAATGACGAGGTAAAAAATGGCAATTCTTCAAGCTGACGATATTGCCGATCTGATTAAGGTAACCCAAAAAGACCTGGGCAGACTCCGCTGGACGGAGATTGCATCAGACCTTCAGGAGTATGTAGCACTCCCAAAGGTTCTTCAGGCTGAAAAGGTTTCGTATCAGAGCGGTTATGGAATCCAATGGAACGTAATGGTTGACACCAGTGGTGCAGCCAAGGACACAGGACTGTTTGCGGTTGACTCCGTGAACGTAGGTGATGTCATGCAGACAGCGTCTGCACCATGGCGACACCTGACAACGTCTTACGCAATCGAACGCCGCGAAGTCGCAATGAACCGTGACCCCGCTCGCATCGTCGAGTTGGTCAAGATTCGTCGCGCCGATGCAATGATCGATCTCGCGCAACACATGGAAACGCGCTTCTGGGCTCGCCCAGATGACGCAAATGACAACGAAAAGCTGTACGGCATCAAGTATTGGGTTGTTGGTGGCGGTGCATCTGAAGGGTTTACGGGCGGCGCTGCGTATGGCAGTACCGTTGCGGATCTTAATCCCAGCACATACACCAACTGGAAGAACTACTCAGCACGATACGCTGCTGTCAGTTCGACTGACCTAATCCGTGACTGGCGCAAGGCTGCGACCTTTACGCAGTTTAAGTCACCTGTTGACATTTCGGACTACAACACCGGAACGCGATATGGGTATTACACTAACTACAACGTGATTGGCCCGCTTGAGGAAGTCCTGGAAGCCCAGAACGACAACCTCGGTAACGACATCGCGTCCAAGGATGGCAGGCTGCTGTTCCGTCAAGTCCCCGTGACTTGGGTTCCGCACCTGGAAAACACTGCTGGCGATCCTGTTTACGGAATTAACTGGGGCGTATTTAAGCCCGTATTCCTGTCAGGTGAATACATGAAGGAAGATGGCCCCTCCACGGCACCTAACCAGCACACCGTCTTCCAAACATTCGTCGATTGCACTATGAACCTCATGTGTACCGACCGTCGTCGTAACTTCGTCCTGCAAACCAGTAGTTACGTCAACTAAGAAAGACGAGGTAAATACATGCCTACTTACACACAATACAAAGACGCGACTGACACAACAGTCGGTCCAAGCCCGATTATTTGGGCTGATTGTCCTACCTTAGAAATGATTCACGACCCCGGTGTCGGCATTCATTTCTTTGACAACTTCCTTGTTTCTAACATTGAAAACGGGGATGGTTATCAAGGTCTTGGAGACAACGCTCCTGTTTATGTCGTAGACACGCTTAATGGTCGCGTTGCAATTACTTCAGGTGGCACTGATAATGACCAGTCAATGCTGGGAACTTCTGTTGATTTGGCCCACATTTCAGACGCTTCGAGCGAAGCTGCAAAGCTTTGGTTTGAATGCCGAGTAAAGGTAAGCTCAATCGCAGACATGGGCCTTTTTGTCGGGCTTGCCGCAGAAGCAGATATGGCCGTAGATTTCCTTGACGATAACACGGCTGATATTGTCACTACCGTTAACGGTATTGGTTTCCACACTGCAACAACGGCTCCAAGCACTGTTCGGTCTGTTTATCACAACGGCAGTGGTGAAGCCACAGCAGTTGAATCTGGCGTACACACGTTTGTTGCTGACACATATGTCAAGCTTGGGTTCGTTTACGACCCCGCAGAAGCTGACGCAAAACAGATTAAGTTCTACGTCAATGGCGCAGAAACTGCTACTTCTGTTACTGCAACAAACATTGCAGCATCCGCTTTCCCTGATTCGGTCAATATGGGCCTTTTGGCCACGACCAAGACTGGTGAAGGTGTGACAAAGACTCTCACCCTCGATTGGTGGCGAGTCGCTCAACTTTTCCCACGGGAATAGTTAATTAGGGAACACTCATCTTCTCCCTTTTGGCTCCCTGTTATCTTCGGATAGCAGGGAGTTTTTATTGATTGAACTTCTTTTGCAAATAGTCGCCAATAATTAGGCCGTGCATTTCTTTTGGAGGCAACTTGGATTCAGCAATGCCAAGCCAAAGAGCTTTTTCAAGCTCCTCCATCCCAGCAAACCCGGCAATGATCTTTTCAATCAAATCAACAACCGGAACATTGAAGTGCTCAGAAATTGTTTTAAGGGTCTGCTTGCTGTCTGTGCGAATGCGAATAGATTCAGTTGGTTCTTTTCGTGGTCTTGCCATTGTCAGTTATTCTCTTTAAGTTCTTCGTCTCGTTGTTTAATTTCTTCAAGTTGATCGATGTACAAATGAATGTCATTTATTAAGCCGTTATAAAGTTGTGCGCGAGCTTCCTGGTCATCTTCTGCTTTCCACAGTTTAATCGTGTTGTTTATGTGGCCGCGGTATTTGCTCGATGCTTCTCTGGTATTTTCTGTTGCCTGAGAAAGCCTGTAAAACTTATCTAGCGAACGCGATCTAAGTCGATTAGCAAATCCTACATCTATCATTGAGCCTGCCATGTACTCCAAATTCTGGCCTAAATTTTCTATACTAGGCTCAGCCGCAAGCTGATAAGCTAGAGCAATTTGCTTACCGCGAATCCCAAATCCAGCTTCAAAAACAGCCCGTGCCATTCGTGGGTCTTTTGTGTCTCCTGCAACAGACCGTCCTCCGATTGCATCGCCAACCGTAAGTATGTCTGTCAACCATTGCATCCAGCTAGTTTGATAAATAGCAGGGACGTTAGCAAATTTTTCTTGATTCCGCTGATCTACAGGTTTAGCCATTTCATAAGGAGGAACGATAGGGGTCTTGTGAAACGCATGGCGATTAGAATAGCGAGCAACTACACCTGAAAGCGGTCCAAAAAACCCGGCTCGAACAGTTTCAAGAGGGCCTAAAAGCTGTCGCATGGTGTGCCCTAAAGCACTATACGGATCTCGCTTTCCACGGATATGCATTGCACCCATTTCAAAAAAGCTGCCAGCAACCCCGATTTCATAAGGTTTGGGCACCTTTACCCAACCGCCTCCAGGAAGAGCTAGATTCCAAAACATTGAGCGTTGCCAATCTGGAAGTTCTGCATATTCCTCTTCATAACCCATTAACATATTCCATGCGTATGTCATAACAGACGGAATAACTGAATATGTCAGTAAGCGGAAAAAGAAAAGCGGCATACTGCGCTTGCCAACCCTAGCAGTAGATCGCAAGCCTTGAATTGAAGGGTTGAAAAACATTACAATTCTACCTATTTGCCGGGACCATTTTCCGGCAACAGCAAAATCAATCAACTCTCGTGACGCTCGCATAGCTTCAAGACGAGCGTCATTTTCACTAAACCCTTGCTCCAGATATTTGGCTTTAACTCTCCTGTATTCGGCAACACGGTTAGTCATTTCGCCTGAACGAACAAGCTCAAGATAAGTTCTTCCCGCGTTTTTGGTAGTCGTCCATATATTGCCATAAACATTTCGCGGCCCAGCTAATTCTTTAATTGCTCTTTGAACAAACTTGTCACTGTTTTGTTTGCCGCCACGGATGCTGTACCACAAACCAACTTGACTGCCACCTGCGCCTATAAGCTGACTTTCGGCTTCTAGATATTCACTATAGGTAGAAGTAAATTCATTTTTATCACGCTTAACTATTGCTTTAGTGGCAGCTTTGGCAACGACAAAACTGTCCCAAGGCATAGAGCCGCCTTGAGACTTAAATGCGCGATCCCAAGCATCACGGAACTTGTTGCGAACTGCAAAAGGCAAGGAATTAACAATAAAGGATTGCATAGTCCCGCGAACAATATTGAACCAATTAAGAAGCGCAAAACTAACGTCGTCATTTAGAGTCTCAAACGCTTTAGCGGCTCTTTTGTCTACAACGTGCCACCCTTGTGCTTCGCCATCAATAAATACAGTCAAATTAGCTTCTTGGGTTTCCGAAGCTGGCTGCATTATCTGTGAAGTTGCTGGAACCGGAGTTCTTGTGCTTATGTTAGAGCCTTCAGCTTCTGTTTCTTTTATAAGCTCAACAATAGCTCTGCCAATAAGGTTTCTTTGCGCTTCAAATCGAGCGTCGTAAGCCATTTTGACAAGCTGTTCAGTAGGCATTGCAATGTCAGCAGTGCTGCCTCTTCGCATTGGCGTTTCTGCCATGCCTTTACCAAGCGATTTACCGGGTTGTCCGCGTATTTCTTCAGCAAGCCTAAGATCGTCATAAGTTCCAACTACTGGGCCGACAAAAGTCATGCCCCGGCTTTCTAAAGTTCTTTTCATTGTGACGTATTGCTGACGCTCTTCCTTAATAGACTGGTAAGTTTCGTTAGACATGCGGCCACTATCAACCAATGGCTTCAATACCATTGCGTCTGCCCAGTCTCGCCACATTTGGGCAGCACGTTCGTAACGCTCAAATTCGCCGGGTTCCCAATTGTCCTGGTCTTGTAGCCATTGTTCTAAACGTTCGTGCGCTGGTTCAGCGGATTCAAGGCCAAGGCCAGCAGGAGTAATTCTGCTGTTTTTCCTGGCAACGTGTTGAAGAATTTTGTCAGGCTCAAGATTGTCCTTGCTTATATTAAGACGCTTTCGATATTTCTGAATTGTTTCCGTATGGAATCGTTTTTCAATAACAAGGTTGTCTTTGGACTCACGCAAGACAATTCGCTCAACTCTATATTCACCGTGGGTTATGTCGCCATCGTCTTTTGCGCGTTTTAGAAGCCTAAGCTCTAAATCAATTTCTGCAATTGCGTCAGTTACAGCCGCCAAATCCTCTAGCGCTGTAATTAACATTATTGCGTAACGATGATTGTTTCGTGCGTCCTCTAACGCGGATTGGTTAAGCATAAATGCTTCAAGCCGAAGTTTAGACTCAAAAATCCTAGCGTCAGAAGTTTGTCCTTCCGGAATAAGCGAAGCAAAAATTTCTTGCAACCCATAATGCAACTCTCGTCGCCCAGTCTCCACATTTCTTGGGCCAAATTTTAGTTGCTCCGCAAAATTGTCGTCAAAACCCCCAAGGCCGGAAAGCCTATTAAGTGGATTGCGTTCTCCAACAAAAGTCTTTTCCCAATCTTTGCCGCCCGCTTCTAAGCCAAGTTCGTCAATAAGATTGAGTAAGTAGTGACGGTCATCAATAAACAAATACCGCAAACGACCGTAGCCAAGTTTGTCTTTTACATTTTGAGCAAACGAAGCAAGCACACGGTCCATTCGCTCTACCCAGGGGAGCATCATGTTTTCATAAAAGTCTGAATCCGCAAACATACCGACAAGCTTGAACCATGGGTTTCCGTGGTAGAAAGCGCGAACTCGCAAGCCAAATACATGCAAGCCAGTTATAAAATCGTCACCCATTTTCCCGCCATGCTCTGGGTGAGTACGAATGGCGTTTTCAAAGTATTCGTAGAACCAAGGCGATTTTTCTTTTGCAGAATCTGGGTTAAAAAGATACTCAACAATAAACGCTGCCACCATTTCCTGCCGCTTGTATTGCGGGGAAGAACTTGCTTTTGCGCTAGACCCGTTGGCGGTTAAGAAAAACAGCAAAGACTCGTCAAAGTTTGCAAGCAGTTCTAGCTTTTCTTTTTGCTGGGCTGACGTAGTGTTGTTTATTCGCGTTCGGGCTTTGCCTAGCGGAATGTTTAACATGTCTGGCGTAAGTTCAGAAAGCAGGCCAAAATGGTCGTGAATAAAGTGACCTACTTCATGTGCCATTGTCAAAAAGTCGTTGTGATATCGAATAGCAATTTGACCAGTTTTAGGCTGGTAAAATCCACCTGCACCCCGCATCATCCTCTTCGGTCGGCTAACAGGACGGCCAATTACCTTTTGCAAATCCAAGCGAACTTGTCGCAAGCTTAAACGCTTAAGGGGCACGTTTTCTGGCAGAGGGGCAGGAGTTACTTCGTGGCGCAGGTTTGTATCAACACCAAGCGCGTCGGTGTATTCAGAACTGTCCGCCAAAAGCGGGTCATCGCTTCTTACTGAAGGATTGTCTCGCGGCGCATTGTTTTCGGCAAGATCCGGCAGTTGAGAAAGAATGCTGCCTTCTGGTGAATGTGCTTGAGCAAGTGAATAGATGTTATCTTCTGGTGCGGGGTCAATACGGAATTCTTCTTGGACAGCCGTGCCATTGGGGTTAGGTCTTTCGGGCAACGCCGCTTCAATGGTTTCAAAATTCAGCATGTTTTCATTGTTTTGGACAATGCTGATTCCTGCTTCTGAAGCTCCGGCATCAAAAACTAGAATGGCCGAGTGGTAGCCCATAACGCTCTTATGAAGAGGGGCAACGACGACATTTTGTTCAGCCAGCCAATCGAAGAAAGTGTTGTATCCAGGCGATTCACTGTCTTGCAAAATTGACCAGGGCACAATGGTGACTAATCTGCCATTGTCGTTAAGAAGGTCAAAGGCGCTTTCGATGTGACTATACGCCAAAAGAGAATCGCCCTTGCTGTTAGGGGCAATTGGCGGCACCATTGCAATACTGTCAAACTGGCCTTGTTCTTCCCGTATTTTTGAATAAATGCCAGGGTCGTCAAAATTACCCTGATAGCTATTCATGCTTGCTGGAAGTTTTGTAGATGCGGCAGTGATGTGCGTAGCTTTAGGATCAACAATAGTGATACTATTTGAGTAATCCATATAAATAAGCGCATCGCCTTTGCCTGCACTTGGGTCAAGGATCTTTTGATTGTTGGGTTTATTAGCGCCTAAGAGGCGAGCGAAAAGCATAGCAACAGGACGGCGAGAACTAATAGTTTCAGGGTTAGGGTCAACCGGAGTCCTGTAATTAGTTCGCGTTTCTTCTGTTTGAGCTTGCGCATAATCTTGAACTCGGATTTGGTGTGCGCTTGCAGAATCTTCTCCTCTGTATCCATCTAGGATTGTATCCGTAGCGTCTACAGTCCCTTCAAAGTGGAAAGACTCTAATTGCGAAATTGATTGCATGTCCTCTTTAGATAAGCCTTTGACAGTAGCGCCCAAGTCTTTCATTCGTTGAGCAACGCGGTTGGCTAACCCGGATTCAAATGGCATGTCCTGTGATCGAGCAAAAAGCCACTCCATGTAAACAGGACTTTTCATTCCGTATCTAGCAAGTCGGCCTGAAACCTGATCTACTTTGGCGGCTACCCAGGGAAGTGACAGCATAATTTGTGCACTTCCGTTAGGGCGATTGCCTAATTTGTCGTGCAGGGAAAGCCCTGTTCCACCCTTGCCCATAGTGACAATTAAAATGGGCACCTCATTGGTTTCCCATTTCTTTAGATTGGCATTGGCTTGTTGGTCTGAGACACGCCCTGTGTATTCCGCAGCACGAACAGTCTCTTCGTCATTAAATCCCGACAAAAGCTCGTCAGCAACACTAGGCAAAGTTATTGCTAAGGAAGGATCGTTTTTCACAAGCCGAGCAATGTCATAGGAAACAACAGAAAATGGCATAACCCCAGCTTTGTCATCGGCTAACCACTCCTCATATTCCTTAATAACCTCATCAGGCTCATAAAGCCCATCGTCGTCTTTCCAATAATCAAGTTGACCACCAAAGGCCAAGTATTCAGGGCGCTGAAATTTGCCAATTTGTGTGTCGGCTTTAGTTTCCGTAAATACAGCTATTTGCCTGCCTGCATCTAAATGCGCTTGAATCTTATCCTTAGCAGCGTCAACCTTTCCGCCTTCAGAAATTCGCTTTAGTCGGTGCGTAAGCCAAGCCCAGGTGTTTTGCGCCATCCCCTCGTCCGACTCATCTACAAGGGCATCAAAAGCTTTAGTAAGTTGTTCTGCGTATTCCGAATATGTGCGATTGTGTGCATCGCCAGGAATAACATTTTCCCCGATATCAACTTTAGAAAACGTCATTTCAACAAAATTAGTTTTCTTTTGTTGTCCAGTTTCGGGGTCTGTAATAGTTAGCTTCTTTGGCAAAACCTTCGTTCGCCGCGTAAACATTCCCCGCTTAGCAAACCATTCACTTGCGCCGATTGCGTCTTCTTGTGCTTTTTTGGCCTGCTCTACAGATTCAGTAGGCTTAGGCCACATCGGCACGATAGTGTTATTTTTTGGATTGAACCGAGTTTCTGCGCCGAACATTACGGCCCATTTGGTGAAACCGGGAATTGTGGTTTCTACACCAGAAGACTCGTCAGTAAATGTTACAGGCTCTCCGAACATTCCAGAAGCTGCAAGGTATTGAGCGTCTACAGGGTTTTTAAATGGTGTCGCAGAAGCAAATACAGTAAGACCGCCACTTGCCTTTACGTCACTAATAAGGTTTTTAACTATTTGCCCTGTAGGCTTATGAAGATTAGGAACTCCTGCCATTTCGCTGTCAGGCTCGTCCAAAATTAAAACGTAACGCCCTTCTTGCTTAACCCTATTAAATGCGTCGGAGCCTTCTTCTAGCCCTTTCTTTATAGCAGCGGAGTCAAACGGCCTTACTGGATTTCTGGCACTGCGAAGTTGTGCGTAAGTAACAATTTGTATGTGCTTCGTTACTAGGTCACCGTTTTTAAGCCGCAAATCTGTGTTTTCAGCGTCTTCAGAAATTTGTTTTCTAAGATTGTTTCCAGTAGTTACATAAACAACAGTTGCGTCCGGATTGTCATTTAAGATTTCTGCCGCAGCGCCAAGTAAAACAAACGTCTTTCCAGTGCCTGCTTCGTTTGCCAAAATAAATCCGTTGCGCGGACCTTTAGGCATATCCTCTATCGTTTCGTCAAACTGTTGTATCTTTGGACCAAAATACGCCTCTTTGATTAATCCGATGTCGGCAAGTTGGGCGTTAATAACCGCATCAGGGATGCCAACCTCTTTCCCTCGCTTGATTGCGTTTGCTGTACTTTCTGAGATCGACTGAGCAAGTCTTGCGTCAGCAAGTTGTCTAGGTTGATGTTTGTCTTCGAGCTTTCGGGCATCCCGGAGAGTACTGATTGCTGTGTGCTTTGCTGTAGCCGCGTGTTGTCTGTCAACTGTTTGAGCGCCTTCGCCCTGCGAGGCGAGTTCCAAGGCACGGACGAATCCTGCGGTGGGGTTGTCATCGGTGTAAACCCTCCATGTATAAAGCCCTTTACGGGCTGGTTTTCTTTGATATGTAATAGAACGAGCTTTAATTCCTGTGTAGGTTTCAAAAACTCCTACATCGCCTGCGTTTCCAGTTATGTCGGGGTGTCTAAAAATTTCATTCAATGGGCGCTCACCTGTGCCGTGACGGAAAGTGATATCCCAATAGATCCCTCGCCTTTTATCTTTGCCTTCTGTTGGGCGCGAATAGCCAAATTCGTAAAGAACAAATTCGGGCTCTATAGAGGTTGTGTTTTTAGCATTGTCAATTCGTTTCGTAAACTCTTCAATACCAATGTCGCTGTAAAGGCGCCTGATGTGCCCAGGATCAGTCATAGCCTTTTGTGTCAAACTAACCTTTGATGTATTGTCCGCATAGGAAACATAAAGTTTTTCATATGCATCCATTGTTAATTTGATGGGCAAATCTTGCTTGATGGCTTTGTTAAGTGAGTGAGCAAGCTCCATAAACCCAATTACCTGGGTCTTAGTAAGTTTTTGCATTGCTTCAAAAAGCTTGTTTGTAATTGCAATTTCTTGCATTACATCGGAGTCGGGTTTATCAAATTTCTTTGAAGCAGAAAATGGAATGCCATCGTCTTCTTTTGTTACTTGCTGCGAAGCGCCGTCAAGCAAATCATTTAGGTCATCAATGCTGTCTTCAAACTGGTTGGCCGTTTCAGGGTCAAGTGTGTTTGTGACGTCTACAGGAGTTAGCTGGAAGAATTCGGTAGCTGGGTTGTATTCATCTCGATCTTTCCGTTCTGGCCCAGCCATTGCTTCCCAGTCAACAGCCGGAGCCTCTTCGGAAGCAAAGTAAGTTTCATCAACTATGACTGTTTCGTCAAAATAAATGACGCCTTGCGCACCTCTGCCAGTAGCAAGTCCTTCAAAAGCTCCAGGCAATGTTGCTGTCACTTCCAAGCCCTGATCTGTGACATTGTCTATTCGCAAGTTGCCTACGCCGTTAGAAAAAGTAAACGAATCGCCTGCTTCTAGTTGTTGGAGATCAAGCACAGTTTGAGGCATAGCTTCTCTTACTAGCCCACTAAAAGGCATAGCAGCAGCGCGAAGTTGCTCAAAATTAATGCCATCGCCAGTTCGATTAAATACAAAAGCCTCTTCAGCTACAAATTTTTGCCGAGCTTCTTCTGGCGCGAGATACCAATCCAATAACTGAGTGTCTTCCTCAAAATGGGATGGGATGTTTTCATCAATCGAAAAGTGTTTTGCTATATGCTGTTTTTTGGCTGGACTTAAATCTTTTGTAGCCTCGGCAAAAGTATCTGGAAGCAAGTACAACCTAAAATCGCCTTTTCCTCCCGCTCCTGAAATGCCAGCATCATCCAGAGATACGTCTAGCCCTTCGCGTTCGTCTTTAAGGCGCTGTCCGGGATCAAACCTGTCTTTAAGTCCAGCAAGTATTTCGTTGCCAGCCTTTTTTGTTGGCATTGAGACAGCCGCTGCTTGTTGCTCCGGCGCAGCTTTTTTGGTGTCTGGAACAACATCTTGAGCAGCGCGTTCTTGCCGCTGTTTAACTCGATCAACGGATTGTTTTAGACGGTCAACAAAAGCTTTTTTAGCGGTTTCGTTTTTTAGAGGTTGATTTGATTTGGTAGGATCGCCGTCAAAAAGATTGCTGATAGGTTGAAACTTCCTTCTAGTATGCGGCTTGTCTTGTTGAAGAGCTTCTTCAATAGCATCCAAATTGTCGCCAACAAACTCGTCTAGTGCAGTGTCGTCTTGGGCAACGCTGTCGTAGGTGTATGTAGTGGGCGCAACTGTTTCTGTAAGTTCCTCTTCTGGAGCGGGGGTGGGCTCTGCAATGTCGCTTGGGACATATACAATTTTGTTTGTAGCAGGATCGACTTTGAAATTTGGCCCAAGGTCTGTATCAACAAGGGCCTCTGGATCAGAACTGACAGGTTCAGCCACAGGGGCTTCTACGGGCTCTACAGGGGCCTCTACGGGCACTGGGGCAGCAGGAGCCTCTGGAGCAAGGGTGGGCTCTACGGGCGCCACAGGGGCTTCTGCGGCGTCTGGGGAGGGCTCTACGGGGGCCTCTAGAGCTTCTACAGGCTCTTGTGGGGCCAAAAGCTCGATTGGGTCGCCTGGGGCTGGTTGAGGTGGTGCTATAGGAGGGGCGGGTACCGATGTGGGATCTGGTATTTGAATGCCAGCTTCAGCCGCTTGTTCCATCATTGCCCGTAAGCGACTGCGCGTCATCATGTCGCGCATTTGGCCTATAGCTAACGTGGGCGTTACAGCAGCCCCGCCAGACAAAGCCCCTGCTGTAAACGACATAATTCCTTCGCCCTGGGTTAAGGATTGTTGTTTCCACCAGTTTTGGAATTCTTGTTGCTTTTGATTGAAGGGTATTGTTGGATCTTGAGCTATTGAAATAATCTTATCTGCGAACATCTGGCTTAGCTCTGTTCCGCCTTCGGCCCCAGCCGCTTGCATCCAAAGCGCTACCCTTTGAGTAAGACTCTTTCTAACAGAAGGTGTTATTGTTTTTGCACCAAACGCTATTTTGCTTAGGCCCATTACTGCCGCAATTTGTTTGGCGCCAACATATTCCAAGACGCCAGACGCGGCACCGTAATAAGCGCCTGTAACAAACGCAGCATCTTGCGCTTGCTTGTGTGCTTGCTTTTCATCAAGCCCTTCGTCTATTAGCTTTTGGCGTACATTGTGATATTGCGACAGTGCGGCGCTTGACGCTTCCATGGATGCGCCTGTCGCAGCAACACCTGCGGGGCCAGCAAGAGCGCCACCAACAAGCATGATTGCAAGAGAGGCCATTCCTTGGCCCCATACTCTTGAAACAGAATCAAGAGTCATTTCTTGCGCATCAAGTTCTTTTATTGTTTTAAGAGAAGCGCGAAACTCAGGTTCATCTGCAATCTTTACAGACGCTTCTGCTAAAGCTAAAGCAAAATCACCTAAGAATGGATCATCAGTTATTTCTTGATATTCGCCATAAATATCAAAAGCTTTTTCTACGCTCCCTTTTTCCCGACCTTCAATTTCTTCTCCCGTAAAGTCACTAATCTGCTTTTGCCATACACCGTATTTAGCTGCTCTAGCTCCAGGAACAAGACCTTCCGTCGCTTCAAACGCCTCCGCTCTAGCCGCGTCCCAAGTAGCTTCTAAAGCTTTTGGGACAATCTTTTTTGCGCCTTCTATTGCTGTTATAGCTCCAGCAACTATTGTTGTAGGGCCGCCTGCGAGTGTCCCGAAAAACCCGCCTGGAAATTCCGGACGGTTTTCTCTCATTGCTTCTGCGTGTCGTTGTTTTACGAGTTGCACAAAAGCAGGGTCCATTTCTGGGGCTGTCGGATCTCCTAATTGGAGCTCAGAAAACATTTCATCGAGCGTCCGCAAATCGTCTGCATTCATGTCACCTAATGGCATAGACAGAATTCGGGCCACATCGTTGTCAGGAGCCTGTTCAATCATTCGGGTTTGCATCTGCTCAACGGCTCGCATTTGCTGAAGCTTTGCTTCGTAATTTGGGTCTAGACCTACCGGCTGACTCGGCCCTCCAAACTGGTTGACAGTTCCCCCCATTTGCCGCATAGCTTGACTAGCAGCCATTTCTTGCGGAGAAAATGCTTGTTCCGCTGTTGGCGGTGCAGGCGGTGCAGGCTCTGCAAGAAATTCATCGAGGTTAAACCGTGGAAGCTTTACGGACCCAGCAACCTGCTCCGGCGGCATTGAAGTCGTGTCTTCTACGGTTGCGGGAACAGAAAGTTTTTCTGGAACTTCTATTCCAAAGTCTTCTGGGTTAAATAAATCAGGTTTTGCTTTTTCTTGAAGTGTGTCACTGCGAAAGGAGGGGTTGTTAAAAGCGGTCATTTATTCAACCATTCGGGCTTAGGTTCATAATTAAGTTGGGCCATCACTGCCTTGTAAATATCTACAATTGCTTCCCTCTCGTGCTGACCAGGGTCGTCAATATAATCAACAATTGTTGCTATAGCCTTGCGATGGTCGTCATCAGACAAAGGCCAGGGGCCTTCACCATATTTAGAAGTCGGCTCTACTATTCGTTCTGATACTTTGTTTGCAAAGAAGTCAAGATTAAAAGACTCTGCCGGAATATCGTGCATAGTAGACGGCGTTATGACATTTGAACTCCAGGGTCTATCTGTTGACCCTGTAATCTCGCCAAATGTAACGCTTGGTTCTGTTTGAGAGGCGGCTGCTTGCCTTTCTGCGTGTCTCTCTGCGTGTTCTGTTAGTCCTGCCTGCATCCATTGAGAAGAGTCAAAATCTCCGTTCGTTGTCGGTTCTGCGCCGCCTAAACTTGGCGTTGTATTGTCCTGTGAGGGGTTCCCTGCCCTCTTCATTGCTTTTATATATGTTTCAACAGGCAGATTAGTTTTTGTTCTGTAATAGGCTTGTGCCAGTTTCACCATACGAGCCTGTAACTGGTTGTCGTCAAGCCCGTGCGTTTTGCTATTCCTGTATGCCGAGGCAAGTTCTAATTTTCTAGTTGAGTCGTTTTCGTTTTCATAGAGAGCAATAGAAAGGGCTTCCTCTGAAGTTACAGGATGGTCGTCAATAATCTCTCCTTCAAGAGTGATCATGATTTCTTGAGCTATTTGTTGGTTAAAAAGCGCGTCTTTTTGCGTAGCGGTCGGCTTAAAAAGTGAACCGTCTGCGCCGTCTGCGCTGGTTCCCCGGAACGTTGCGTTTTGTCGCGCAAGTTCCATCCTGTTTTCGTGTCGCAGTTGTTCCATTTCTATTCGTTGTTGTTGCTCACGCCGAAGTTTTTCTTGTTCAATGTCGTTTAATTCTTCTTGTTGGCGCTGATAAACTGCTTCCATAAAAATGGGCACATATTTAGCGTTTTCTGCGTCTTGCATAGCTACATATGACTGCGCCATAGGAGACTGCGAAACTAAATATAAAAGCTGGTTGTATTTTGCTTCCGCAGCAGACATAGCTTTAGCGCTATCTGATCCTAAAGAACGACCAGAACTATCTACGCCCATTTGCGCGTTCAATATTTCTGCTTGCACATCTTCGAGCTCTTTAACCTGGGGCAAATTACTAAAGATAGGGCTTCCGGTATACAGAGAGTGAAGAGTCATTTGCTCTTTGTCGCTAAGGCTAGAACTCCAATCTGCTGCTTGTTCTTCTAGGGTTGTATTTTTCCATCTCGGGTGGTGCTTGAAAGACATCGCACGAACCATCGGATCGCTAGATCGCCTGTTTGCTTCTGCATCTCTGCGGCGTTGACGGTTTCTTTTTTGTTCCTCGTTTTCTCGCCGCTGTGTAGCCATGCGAGTTTTTCGCTCGGCTTCTCGTTGTGGTGCATTTTTTCGATGCTCCCACATTTTATTTGCTTGCTCTTCTTTAAGTTCGAGCCATTCTTCACGGCCCAGCGGTTCCTTGTTCATGCTTTGCTGGGATATGACATGCGCAGAATATCGGTCGTCTAAAAGCTTGGTGGGGCCATTAAACATTTTCCACAAATCTTTAGGCATACGATCTGCTGGGTCTACATCTTTGTACGCTTCATTCCAAGCCGCTGTTGTTTGTGTGATGTAATTAGAGCGTTCGGATGAAGTGTATTCGCCCCACGCGCCTTCAGTAGCTTGCTCGTAACCCGCACCTCCGTTAAAGCCAATGTTTACATTGCCTCTTGGTGGGATTAAAACATTTCGTGCCGTAGGATCAGAAATGATTCTTGCTAATTCTCGTTTAACTGCTGGTGATGTATAAGGGCTAGAGTAAACCTCTGAAAAATTTACTTCGCCAACCGATATCGATTCTAAAAGGTTTACAAACCTGTGTTCCCCCATTCCAGCCCCGTAAGCTAAATCTAAATTGAGCTCTAAAAGGTCTTGGCGTTCTCTTACTTTTCTTTTTTGAGCAATCTCCACGGCTTTAGTCATTTTTTGTTCAGGCGATAAATTCGGATCTTCGTCTACAATGCGAAGTTCATCAGTCACCATTTTTCGAGAAGTTGGATCTTCTATTTGGCCGCTAAGCTCAGCAAGCTTTTGTTGATCTTCTGAATAGGCTTTAGTCATCTTTCGGTCGTGTGGGTCAGATTCAACATCGACTTGCATTTGATCTAAATCAGCCTGATTCATTGTGTAGCCGTAGGTGTGAACGTCTTCCCGTTCTTCAGGAGCCATAAACTCAGGACGCGAAGCAACCCCCTCAAGTGGTCCCCGGCCTCCATATGCTGCACTCATCCCTGACGCGGGATCGCCTATGCCTGGACGAGCGTCAGCGTCCCACTCAGGACGCGGAGGAACTCCTCCTAAAGTCCCGTAATCACCTCTATAAGGCCCTCCTCGTGCGCCCATGCCTGGAATATTTGAAGAGGCAGGAGTTGCGGGTTGCCCATATTGCTGAGTACCGTAATTGCCAAGCATTCCCTGCGCTTGTTCAGGTGACATGTAATTTCCAGGAGCGTACAGTTGATTTAGTGGGCTCCCAGGCTGTGGTGGAACCGTTCCAGGGTTGGGCCCAGCCCCTAAAGCAGCAGTGCTCCATTCTTTTCCTTGTGAATCTACAAACACGCCTGACTCTAAAGCACCTTCGTGTTGGCCACCTGGACCCGGCAAGCCGCGATGTAACGCAGCGTTCATTGGTGACCCTGGCTGCCCTTCTCCGCCGCTACGAATGTTAAACCCAGGACTGCCTCGGTGCTCTGGCCCCCCGCCGAAATCAGCTTGAGGGGTTTGTGGGAGCTCAGTTCCAGGGCCTCCCGCGCCTTGGTCACGCGGTTGTTGCGGCTGAGCCACAGTCCCTGATGGCGCGTTCCAGCCGGGTTGCGGCGCTGCATACGGCTGCGTTGGTTGGCCACCGGGTTGCGGTCCGGGGTCCATAAAAGCTGGAGGCAAAGGTTCTGTAGGAGGTGGTTCAAAAAAATCTTGATTGTTATCTTGCGCCCGTTGTCGTCGCTGTCGCCAGCGTTCCATTTCCTGTTGATAACGGCGCATTTCTCTTTCGTGATTTCGTTTTTCGTTTCTTTGCGGTGGCGTAAGACCTTCGTGGCCATAACCTTGGCTAGAAGCTTGCTGTACCATTGATTGTCCCGGTTGTTGTGGCTGACCAACATCGCGTTGACCGCCTCCTGTGTGGCCCATCATTGTTGTCAGTAAATGAGGAGGAACGCCGGATGGGCCAATGCCACCACCGCCAGGAGAAGTAGTTTGCGCTTGTGCAAATTGAGTCCCCGGCTGCTGTGGGGATGTTTGAGAAGATGCGGTTATTGTTGGCGGGGTGCCAAGCGCCCACTCTGATAACTGCTCTGGTGATGGGAATTCTGGAGATGCTGGTTGCTGTTGCTGTGGTTGCTGCTGCTGTGGTTGCTGTTGCTGTGGTTGCTGTTGCCCTGGGCGGCCAAACCAACTACCTTTATAGGCTTCTAGTATTTGCCGTCGATGCTTCTCCTGTTGTTCCTGCTCGTATTTTTGTCTTGTACGGTTACCTTCTGGCAGGTGCGAAAAATCGGGCCTCCAGTTTTTTTGGTTCTCGCGCAGTTTTTCTATAGTTGTGCTTAATCCAGCGGCATCTTTTGGGCCCTTTTTCGGGAACCGCTCCTCCATCAAATCCGCAAAGAGTCCGGGATAACGATCACGGAGTTCATACAACCTCGCGTAGTCCCCATAATCGCCGGTTTGGCTCGCCTTATCGTATTCCTTTGCGAACCAATCTAGCATGCTTTGCCGTTGCTCTTCTCCCTCACGATTCCTGCGGTATGCGTCTGGATTCGCGCTCTCCTCATACCCTTCTTCACCCGGCATTGGCAAGCCTAATTCGCTGCGTTGCTCTAGCCTTTTGCGTTCTGTCTCTGCAAACTCTGCTTGTCGTTGTTCTCGCCTTTCGGCTGTGCGTCGTTCTTCAATTTGCCTGCGGCGATCTCTATCTTGTTGATCTAAGCTTTCTAAAAACTCAAGCGCTGGCATTGTGCTTGGCTTGCCATCCAAAGAGGCCCCAAAAGCTGCAAGAGCAGCTTGATCTATTGTGCCGCCAATCCCCCACGTTTTGCCAGCCTCTGAGCCAAATATCCCTTGGTCTATTAACCCCCCAGGTGACCAAAGTTGGTTTAAGGTTTGTGTGATGGAGTTGGTGTTTATTAGTCCTTGGTCTACTAAACCCCCAGGACGGTAAACCTCTTTGAGGACGCTTAAGATAGAGGAAAAACTAGAGGAGCCATTTTTTGGTTTTTTTGCCACGTTTTATCCAATCAGGCAATCAAGCTGTCTGCAATGTTTTCACTGGTGTGAACAGGGAGGTTAAGGTTGTATTGAGACATGCCGAAAAGCTGCTCAAACATAAACTGAAACTCATTTACTGGTGGAGATGCGGAATGTGCCCAGGTAACCGTAAAGGCATCGCCAGTTCTATAATCAGCTTGACCTCGAAGGACTGTGAGCCTGTATCCGCCAGGGTACACTTGAACGCCTTCAGTAAGGATTAGCTCATCAATCACAATTGATTTGGTATTAGGAACTGCTGTAGTGCATTCAATAGCAAATCGTGCGTCAGTGGGAATTTCTATACCAGTTAAATCCATGCTTTCAGACACATGTATCCAAGTGGTTCCTACAGAAGACAGGGCGTATGATTTAGTAGCGCTCGTTACAGACCCAGATCCGTTTTGAATACTAAATCTAATTTCGCCCCCGCCTACAGTTCCGCTGCCAGCAGCAATCCTTATCCGGCAAGAAAAGGTGTAATTACCGCCTGCATAAACTCTGCCAGGAGTGCCTGTTCCAGTTCCGAGGTCTTGTGTGATGCGGTGCCTATACGTCCCGTCGCCTGTTATTTTTAGATTACCAGCGCTTTCCGAGTTCCATATATAGCCAGCAGTTGTGTTTTGCGTTTGGGCATTAGCCGGAACTGAGTGGCTGTCCATTTGTCCGACCGACCAGCGTGTTGGCACAAGAGAACTTGTAAACAATTGGAAATCACTGTTAACAAGTATGTTTTCGCCAGGAGTGTTGGTTTTGTAAACACCAGTATCTTTGGCGCTTGTTACTCTGACCAACTTACGGGCGCCACTTCCTGCTGGCCAGTCTGCGTCTGTGTAGTTTTTATGCTCTTCGCCAGTAACCCGAAATAACTCTTTGCCTAAAACCGCTCCGCCGGATTCATCTTTTATGCATTCAATAAGAACCTTTTCAGGGCGTAAGGTTTGAATTACATACTGGGTGCCCCCTGTAGTTATCTTTTTAGATAAAAATGCATTATGCAGAACTGTCCCGACATTAGCAGTGTTTCCACTTACAGCCGCAATAGTTCCGCTTGTTGAGTAATTAACATCTTCGACATGCTTAGTTTCTGTAACCATGTCATCGATAAGCATTTCTAGAGCTTCGCGTAAACTTTTCGGGTTTTTTTCCAAGCCGCTTTTTACTGTTTCAATAACAATATTAGCGGCGACTGCGGACAGTTGACCGTATAAAGGCGCTAATGGTGTTTCAATTGTTTTAAGTTGAGCAGGCAGGTTCATAAGCTGATGTATGTCTGCCACAGTAAATTCATCGATGACATCTTCGACTTCTGCGCGAAGCGTGTCAGTGAACGAGTTCATTTGCTCAATGACATAAAACAACTTGCCTAGTCTGGTAAATAAGCCGTTTGTTCCGGTGTAAGTAATCGCCATATCAAGATCCTAAAACCGTTAAGGTTATTGCGCTATCTGATGCTGCCTCTGCTTCTAAGTGATAAGTATCTTTCCCCAAAGACACTCGATAACTGGTTAGGTCCAAGACATGCGTAGAGTTGGCTGCGCAAGAAATAATCCAAAATAAATGGTCTGTGATTGTTGAGCTTTCTCTTCGATTAGGCACTAGATACACCTTGATAACTACCGCACTTCCCGTGTAATTGCTCGCAGTTAGAAGGTTTATGTTCCTCAAAGCCCCAGTGTCAATCATTTGACGAACTGTAATTAGCGGGGTTTGAGACATTACTTGGGCCATAATTTATATCCTGGTGAAACTGTGGTGTTACTTTTTCTTGTATGGGATTGCTTTATTGAGTGCTGCTTGCCTTTTTTTACATGGGCCGCAAGGTTTAATTCCCACCGATTTAGTGATCTTGGCCACAGTGTCACCAAGGCCCCTAGACATGCCAGAAAACTGGCTACAGTTCATACAATCGGCTATTTCAGGGAATCCGTTAAAAAGGCCTAGCTTACATTTCGTGGGCTCGTCGTCCTCTATAACAGCGTGTTTGCAAACAAGCATAAAAATCCCAATATCAATAAATGCCAGAAGAATACCCCAACCTGTGGTAAGCGGGGGGTTTGTTACCATCTACCGAATCTGGTTTTGCACTTGCAGGTTGAGGGCCATTTAAGGGATCGCTGTACCCTTGTACGCAAGTATAACGATTTTTTGGGTTGAACAAGGATGGGTTAATCCCTACATGAATTCCGTGCTCACCTTTCCAGGTGAGTCCATCTAAGTGTCGAGGAACATTGGCACGAGGAATCGTTGTTAAAATCCATGCTTCATTATTGCTTATAGAGTTAGGCGCACTTTGCCACCCCTTGCTACAAGGGCTCTCCATCTCGCTTCCGGGATATTGGTTATCGCCCCATGCGCCGTAATACCCACACCCAGCAAGCATTTGGCTTGGATTGGAATATCGTTGCTGGCTAGAATTACCCCACAGGGCGTCTTGCCAAGCCTGAAGGGGGTCATACCCTTTATGAAGACCGCCGCAAGCCTTTGTAATGTCACCTTCCCATGGGAATACGTCAGAAAAAGAACTAAACGACGGGTTGTCAGGGACAAAGTTGGCAATCCATGTAATTGTTCCAATACAGTTGCTATCTACTTGAACATCTGTTGTGTAGATAGTCCAAGTACCGGAAACTATTTCAACATCGTCTTTGCAACAGGAAAGGTGTCTACTTGACGGAATCCAATATGATTCCACCATTAAAGGGCCGCAATCCGCGCAATATATTCTGTCTTGCAAGTCGCAGCGAAGGTTTGGGTATGCCGTGCTACCCAAACCACACATATAGGCGCAGCGTACTTTGGGGTACTGGCAGACTCCTGGCCCTTGGTATTTCAATAAGAATGGATCGCTGCACTCGACTAAGGGAATATCTCCGCTGTCAATTTCATGTGAATAAGCCTCAGTATAAAAGCCGCCATAACCAGTTGCTAGTGGCGGATTGTCGTTAGGCCCACCGCCGCTACCAAACGTATTTCCAAAATAATCAAAACAATCGCAGTTCAAAGATGCGCAGCCGCCTATTTGAGTGCCAGGGCCGCTGGGGTTGCATCCGCTGCTAGGTAGTGGCAGATTTATTCCGCATCTATCGCTTTGAGTACAGCCCCATTCTGCCAGATTTGAGGGCTCTATTTCATAGCTTTCCCCAAGAGTGTGGTTTGGCTCTCCACAACACCCAAAGGTGTATACAGACCCTATTTGACCGCAAGTGGCCCCGCTACCAGCGCCTGTGTCTCCTTGCCACCAAGTTCCCTTTGGCACTACAGAAGAGTTGTCAAATCTTTGGTAGTAGCGGATGCTTGTTGGTGGCGATGGGCAACAAGGAGTTGGGCATGTTGGCTCACAGCATTCGTCGCAATTATCGTGTCCAAAAAACTGCACTTCGTCAGCAATATCTTTCCATGGAATGGAATCGCTAGTGCAAATAGGTGTCAAGTTACAACGAAGATACCAGCAGGTGCCTAAGTATTTGTATACAGGTATTCCTTTAGAGTCATCGCAAACATCGTCTGGCACTCCGCAAATGTTTATGTACGGAAAAGGTGGTGGGTCGCCTCCAAATTCTCCGCAGCAAGGTATTAGCTTGCCAGGGGTGCAGCAGCAACTACTTGCCCCCATAAGGGATGCTTGAGTCATACCGCCCGTCCTGTTTTCTTATCTCCATATACAAACCCTTTGCCGCCGCCATGATCACCCGGACCATCATCTCCATCGTCTCCATCATCATCGCCGCCGTTATCGTCATCGTCATCGTCATCGTCATCTGAACCTGGATCATCTCCACCACCCCCAGAACAACGTATGCAAATTGGAATAGGAACACTAAACCAATACGAGCCCTCGCTCTGCCCCTCGTCTCCCTCGTCTCCTTCGTCTTTTGGATCATCAGGATCGTCGTTGCCAAAAAGGCGTCCTTCAGGTTGAGGCGCTCCACCTGGATCAAGTGCCATCATTACTACACTGTCAATAATTGGAAGGCATTCCCAATCTACCCCGCGAGCGCGTAGCTCTTCTAAACAGTCAGCGGTAATACCAGGAGGGATAAATGTTTCACACTCCAGGTTCACTTCTAAACTGTTGTATGCGGTTCCTGCGCGGCCTTCAGGCTTAGGCATAGGTGAATTAGGGCCAGTAGTTTCAACAAAAGTGTACGGTCCACTAATACTTCCGCTTGTTATTAAAGCAGGAAAAACACCTGCGTCCCCTTCTCCTCCACCAAGCGCATCGCGGACAGACATTTCCAAAAACGGGCGCAAGCGATTGAACGCTGCTATATCTTTGGCCATATTAAAAACCCAATCTCTATACTCTCTGGAGAGTGGGCTTTTGCTTGGTTCAATGTCAATACTGTGCGACATCAGCTTGCCTCTAAAGGTTTAAGAAAGGCCAATATTTGATTTAGACCATTGTGCTGAAGAATCTTCATTTACGCTAATTCGCGCGAAATTTTGTAAGTCCCAAATTCCAGGAGAGGTGGTTGATGGTATTGGAACTTGCTCCCAAAACCCATCAGATCGCGCAGAAAGCTCGTGGTAGCCTTTGAATCGGTATGTGTTGCTTCCGCTGCTTACAACAGACCCGAATTCGTCCATGCTTATGCCGTCAAAGCGGACCTGACCAGCGTTGAATTTAATTCCGCCGATTGTTACCGGGCCTTTGTTTAATCCGCCGAGATATCCTAAAACTTGGTTGCTAGAAAGCGGGTTATTGTAAGCAAAAAACGGCACCTTAATACGCAGTTGCACCACAGTAACAACGTATGAATAAGGAACAATAGGTTTAGTAGTTGGATGGTTAAGCGGGACAAATCCTGGGCCTGGGTTTGTCATCGAACCTTGCTGATATGCGCGTTTCGCAACTGTTTCTGACCGCAGGCTGCATGT
>Ga0080013_1000702_pt1 | contig 46430 bp, 51 predicted proteins | sample ETNvirenome_6_85_FD_69236 | JGI IMG/M metagenome (GOLD analysis project Ga0080013, IMG submission 69236) | Marine viral communities from the Pacific Ocean - ETNP_6_85 (SPADES assembly) (version 2) | ecosystem: Environmental > Aquatic > Marine > Oceanic | place: Pacific Ocean | collected 2013-06-19
CGAGTTGTTACAAAATTTAAATGAAGTTGATATTGTCAAGAATAAAAAAAGTGGTAATGTTTATTCAGTTCAAAATCATAATCCAGATACTCAAGATTTAGTTAAGAAAGACGCTTCACCAGAAGATGTTAAAAAAGTTGAAAAAGGTGAGGAACCTGAAAAAGAAGATGGAGAATTAAATTTTAAAGACGAAAGAGATCAGATAGTAAGGGGTGAAAAAAATCCTCCGGGCACAGGTGGTTCTGCAGTAGGTGAAATGTATGGTGGTATAGCATTAGAAGAAGTCAATGAAAATCCTGATATGACAGAAGAAGAATTTATAGATAAACATTTTGATGATGTTAGAAATTCACCTATGAGTAAAGGTATGAGTGATAAAGACATTAGAGTATGGTTAGCTATTGCACATAGGACTGGACAAAATGAAATTAAAGAATTAAAAGAAAATAAAGGATATAGATTTAAAGAACCACAAAGTTCACCATATCCTATGGCAGTAATGGATCCTGTTAATGAGAAAGGGAGTTCTAAAAAACAATTACTTGATTTCTTTGAAAAGAAGTTAGAGGAAGCAAAAAAGTCTGGTAATAAAAAGGCCATAGAACATTATGAACGACAATTAAAGTTTATTAAAAAAAGAAAAGATAGTGATACTGGAGTCTTATACGAAACGGAAGAAGGTGAAATAGGATTTAAACATACATCTAATAAAAAGGCCTTTTCTGATCCAGTTTTTAATTCTACTATTATTCAAAGAGGTAAGATAATGGAAGAGTCAACTAAATCTGTTGGTTCAACTTACGACCATTCTGAAGAACAGCAACAAGCTGTGGCAGATACTACCAAAAGAATTTCAATAAAAGGGGCTAAATTAGTTGAAAGGGCCGCTTTTGGACCAGGTGAATCTATTAGAGAAAATGTTAAAGACGAGAGAAAATGGTCCAGAAGAAATAGAGGTGGTAGTTTATTTAAAAATTTTGATGGTGGTTCACTAGGTAGAAAAAATTATTTAATCGATATTAAATCTACAATGGAATCTAACACGGGTGTTGGTAAAAAAATTAATAAGCGGTTAGAGAAAAATGGAATCAAACCACCATACTCAGATGATGATATTGCAGCAGCTGTAATCGGACTGGCTAAAGATGGAGATAATACGGGTCCAATCAGAAAACTTGTTGTAAAACTTTCTGATAATGTTAAGAAATCAAGGGAAGTTTATGATAGATTAAAAACAAAATATCCAGATAAGTCTGATGATGAGATAAAACAAATGACTTTGGATGTTTTAAATGGTTATAAAAGTAGAAAAGGTGATGATTCACCAGAGTCTTTTGATATGGATACTTTAGATGTAATGTTATCTGAAGAAATGGATTGGATTGAAAATGTAGGGGCTCAAACACGAGACGCAATGAACACAGCTCATAAACAAATAGTTGGTGAGTTAGAAGACTCAGATAAAAAATGGAGAGAAGAGAATCCTGATACACCACCAGTACTACCAGAAAACGGACCAAACGGTCAGGCTTATATAGAAGCTTATATGAAACAGATGCATTGGGATAGATATATTCATGGAGATGAAGAAGATATTGGTGATATGAGTATTGATGGGTATAATGTAAATTCTGAAACTATTAGAGGGTGTTTAGCAAAATTGAGTGGGTATAGTGGTGATGTAAATTCAAAGGAAGGTAGACAGAAATTATTTGAACATTTAAGATCAACTCTAAAACCTGATGCTGAGAGTGGTAGTATATCTTTTAATTCTGAAGAAGGTGGAGATTCTGTTGAAATTGGAAAAGAACAATATAGGACTAAAGGAGTTGGTAATAATTCAGTTATGGGTAACTTTGGTAAGGATTTGCAGAAATGCATGAAGAATAAGGTTACAAAATAATGAGAACACAACTACTTTGCACATTCACTAAACGTAATAGATTCTATGAATCAGTAGATATTATTATAGCATGCAATGATATTGTGTTTAATAAAATCTATGTATTTCAGAATGAAAATGACCATCATCAACTAATATGTACATATAATGTAGAATATGATGAAGATTTTATGCAAGGTATTCCAGATACTATTTCACTTCATAGAAAGAAGAATACAAACACACTTTATACTATAAATGCACTAAACGATTTAATTCGTGAATTGAATGGTGGTAAGTTAGATAAGACATTTCCTATAGAATGGGAGAATTATAAGAACTCATTACTACTTACCAATGAAGAAGGCTTAAATAAAATACCAACAAGAATTTATACCATAGTAGATGTAAAAACTTGGGATAAAGAAAAAAAATAATTGTATTTTCGAGAAATCGATTATACTTATTTATGTATCAAGGTTACACTTGATTAAAAAATACTAATTAACTAATTAAAAATAGGAGATGAAAAATGGATTTAAATGCAATCAAGCAACGTCTTAATCAACTTCAAACAACAAACACAAGAACTTCTAATCTTTGGAAACCTCAACCAGGTACACAGATTGTCAGAATAGTTCCTTACAAGTTCAACAGAGATAACCCTTTTATTGAATTATACTTTCATTATGGTTTAGGTGATAAGAATTATCTTTCACCAATTTCATTTGGTAGACCTGATCCAATGGAAGAGTTTGCTCAAAAACTCAAATCAACAGGTTCAAAAGATGACTATCGTTTAGGTAAAAAGATTGAAGCAAAAATGAGAACTTTTGCTCCAGTCGTGGTTCGTGGTGAAGAAAAAGAAGGTGTTCGTTTTTGGGGTTTTGGTAAGACAGTTTATCAAGAACTGTTATCCATTATCGCAGACCCAGACTATGGTGATATTACAGACCCAGTAAATGGTCGTGATGTCGCTGTAGAATTCAAAACTGCTGAGGAAACAGGTAAATCCTTTCCCTCAACGACAATCAGAGTGAAGCCAAATCAAACTCCAATTACAGAAGATGCAGCTGTACTTGAATCAATCAAAGAGTCACAAAAGAATATTACTGAAATCTATCAGGAACGTTCTTATGATGAGTTGACTCAGGCTCTTAATGAATATCTTAACGGAGATTCAGAAAGTAAAGAAGACTTAGTAGAAGAAACAAAAGAAACTGTTTCTAAAACAAAATCTTATGATTCAAAGAAAACATCAGATGCGTTTGATGATTTATTTAATAACTAAATAAAAAAACTATAGTGGGCAGCAGTCTACAGATTGAAGCACAGAGTTGGCTGTTATTGTATGCCTAACTGCTCACTATTTATATAGGAGATTTTTATGTCAACACGAGATGAATTGGCTGGTGTCTTAGCCGACACCTTAAATAAACAATTCAAGGATATGAAAGTTGCATATTTCCTTGATGGTACAGATACAACACCTACTGATATAAAGGATTTTGTATCTACAGGTTCTACTATGCTAGACTTAGCAATATCAAATAAACCTAACGGTGGTATTGCGGTCGGTAGAATTACTGAAATTAACGGATTGGAATCTAGTGGTAAATCACTACTTGGGGCTCATACGTTAGCTGAAACTCAGAAAAAAGGTGGTGTAGCGGTATATATAGACACGGAAACAGCCGTTAGTACAGAGTTTCTTAGTTCTATAGGTGTAGATGTACAGAGTATGTTATATTTACATTTAGAAACAGTAGAAGATATCTTTTCAGCTATTGAAGAGATTGTTGTTAAAGTTCGTGAATCAGATAAAGATAGGTTAGTAACTATTCTTGTAGATTCACTAGCAGCTGCTACAACTAAAGTAGAGTTAGAAGCTGAGTTCGATAAAGATGGTTGGGCTACATCTAAAGCAATCATACTATCAAAAGCTATGAGAAAGATTACTCAAATGATTGGTAGACAGAAGATAGCTTTAATATTCACTAATCAACTCAGACAAAAACTTGGAGTTATGTTCGGAGACCCTTGGACTACAAGTGGTGGTAAAGCATTACCATTCCACGCCTCAACACGTATCAGATTAAAAAATCTTGGTCAAATTAAAGATAAAAAGAGTAATAATATTGGTATGAAAATGAGAGCTCAAGTTATCAAAAATAGACTTGGACCTCCAATGAGACATGCCGATTTTGAACTTTATTTTGAAACAGGTATCGATGACGATGGTAGTTGGTTAAAAGTTATGAAAGAACATAACTTAGTGAAACAAGGTGGAGCGTGGTATACTATGAAAAATCATAAGGGTAAAGAACTTAAATTTCAATCTAAAGATTGGGGTGAACAACTTAAAGATAAAGACTTCAGAGAGCACTGTTACAACTTAATTTGTGATAAAGTTATTCTAAAATATGAAAAGAATTTCGGTATTGACGATGTGGTTGTTGAAGAGGAATTAAGTGAGTAATGCTAAATATCTTTCCATTCTTGAAGAAATCAAGAAGAAAGGTGGCTCTTTAGATAGCGGCGAACCTAACGATAAAGTACTTATAATAGATGGTCTAAATACTTTCATAAGAGTATTTAGTGTTATACCGACTACTAACGATGATGGTATTCACGTTGGTGGAATAGTTGGTTTTCTAAGAAGTATTGGTTACACTATAAATATGTTTAGACCTACTCGTGTCATCATAGTATTTGATGGTAAGGGTGGGTCTACCCGCCGTAGGAAGTTATATCCTGAATATAAAGCAAAACGAAAAACAAAGTATAGAGTAAATCGTGCGTATGATTTTGCTTCTCCTGAAGATGAGAAACAGAATATGATTATGCAGATACAGAGAGTTGTTGAGTATTTAGATACTTTACCTGTAACTGTTTTATCTTATGATAACATTGAAGCAGATGATACGATTGGTTATCTATGCAGACAAGTTCTTACTGATTCTAAAATTACAGTTATGTCTACTGATAAAGATTTTCTTCAGTTAGCGAATGGTAGAATTAAGATATGGAGTCCGACTAAAAAGAAAATGTATGATGAAGATTCTGTATTAGATGAATTTGGTATTTCATCTCATAACCTTATTTGGTATAGAGTATTAGATGGTGATAAATCAGATAACATACCTGGTGTAAGAGGTTTAGGGTTGAAAACAATCCAAAAAAAATTACCATTTTTGAGTGAGAACCGTATAGTTAATATAGATGAGGTTATTGCAGAATTACCAGAATCAAAAGATGTTATAGAATTGAATTATAAGTTAATGCAATTATCAGAAGTAGATATTTCAGGTTCTACAAAAACGAAAATAGTAGAAAGAGTTAATGAACCTATTAATAGGTTAATAAAATATAAGTTTCAAAAGATGTTTTTAGAAGATAAGTTATATACAGCACTTCCAAATCTTAACAGTTGGTTACTTACTAATTTTAACCAATTAAATCATTATGCAGAGAAAACGCATGAGTGAAACACTAATACAATTCGGAACATCATTTCAATCTAAGATTATAGCGTCTTTACTACGAGATGTAAAGTTCATTCAAACTATTAGTGATATATTAAATTCATCCATGTTTGATTCAGACTCAAATAAATGGTTAGTTAAAACAATAAAAGATTATTACTACGAATATAAAAAACAACCAACACTTGAAGTTATAAAGTATAAAATAGATGAAATAGATAATGATGTACTTAAATCTGGTGTTGTAGATAAACTTAGGGATGTTTGGAAAAATATTGAAGCTACAGATTTAGAATTTGTACAAACTCAGACATTAGACTTTTGTAAAAATCAAACATTGAAAAGTGCTATTTTAGAATCTGTAGATTTATTAGAAAATCAGAATTACGATGGTATAAAGTCTATTATTGATGAAGCTATGAAAGCGGGAACAACACGAGATTTAGGTCACGATTATATTACTTCTTTAGAGTCAAGACTTGAAGAATCAGCTAGAACAACAACTCCAACTCCGTGGGATGTAATAAATGAAATTATGGACGGTGGGTTAGGAACTGGTGAACTTGGTGTTATTGTTGCTCCAGCTGGTATAGGTAAATCTTGGACATTACAAGCTTTAGGTGCAGGAGCGTTAAAACAAAGTAAAACAGTTGTACATTATACTTTAGAGTTAAATGAAAATTATGTCGGTTTAAGATATGATTCTATTTTTACTGGTGTAACAACATCTAATATAAAATACTATAAAGATGATGTTAAATCTAAAATATCAAAATTACCAGGTAAGTTATTAATTAAATACTTTCCAACAAAAGCTGCTGGTGTACAAACAATAGGATCACATTTAAAACAAATTGAGTTGAGTGGTGTGAAACCTGATGTTGTTTTAGTTGATTACGCAGATATATTGATGCCTACAGGAAACTTTAGAGAAAAGAGACATGCTATTGGTAATATCTATGAAGATTTGAGAGGATTAGCCGGTGAACTAGAGATTCCCATATGGACTGCTTCTCAAGCTAATCGTTCAGCGTTAGAAGAAGATGTGATTGGTGCTGATAAAGTAGCTGAAGATTATAGTAAAGTTATGACTTCAGATTTCGTAATGAGTATGAGTAGAAAAGTAGAAGATAAGATTGCTAATACAGGTAGGTTTCATATTATAAAAAATAGATTTGGTATAGATGGTGTTACATACCCATCAACTATAAATACTAATATAGGTGTAATTAAGATACACGAAGGTAGTAGTAAGTTCGGTAAGGAGACTCAAAGTAAGATGGATAATAGTCAAGAGTTTCTAAGAAAAGAGTTGGCAAATAAATATAAGGATATGGAAAAAAAGGTTGAAGGATTCGAGTAAATGATGTATATATATTATATTTATGTTTGTTGTAGGTTAAGTAATATCAAGACGGAGTGTTATTAAATGGAAAAATTTCAGTTATCAGAAAATTTTATAAGTAAATATAAAAGAAAAAGACCACCATTCGGTTTTAATGGGTTAGGTGAATTGGTTTATATGAGAACATATTCTCGAATCAAAGAAAACGGAAAAAATGAGAGATGGTGGGAAACCGTCCAAAGAGTTGTAGAGGGAACTTATACCATGCAGATGAAGTGGATTAATCAATATCAACTTGGATGGAACCCTTGGCAAGCTCAACGTTCAGCTCAAGAGATGTATGATAGAATGTTTAATATGAAGTTCTTACCACCTGGTCGTGGATTATGGGCAATGGGTACTCCAATAACTGAAGAAAAGAAGTTATATGCTGCACTTAACAATTGTGCATTCGTATCTACTTCCACACTTAAAGAAGATTACTCAAAACCATTCTGTTTCTTAATGGATGCCAGTATGTTAGGTGTAGGAGTTGGTTTTGATACAAAAGGTGCAGGTGAAATAGTAGTTAAGGGTGTAGATGAAAGTAGAGATGACCAAACTTTTGAAATACCAGACACTCGTGAGGGTTGGGTAGAATCACTTAAACTATTATTAGAGAGTTATTTTCATGGACAGGCACCAATTGAGTTTGACTATACAAAGATTAGACCAGCAGGAGTTCCAATTAAGGGATTTGGTGGAGTGAGTTCAGGTCCTGAACCATTAGAAGAAGTACACGAAGAAATTAGAAAAGTATTAGAGAAAAATAGTGGAGAACCAATAACTGTAACAACGATTGTTGATATTATGAATCTTATAGGAAAATGTGTAGTAGCAGGTAACGTAAGACGAACAGCAGAAATTGTATTTGGCGACCCCAATTCAGAAGAATATTTAGATTTAAAAAATTATAAAGTAAATAAACATAGAGAACAATATGGTTGGACATCAAATAATTCAATCTTTGCAGAATTAGGTATGGATTATACTGATGTGTGTAAAAGAATTGTAGACAACGGTGAACCTGGATTTGCGTGGTTAGAAAATATGAGATACTACTCTCGTATGAAAAACGGTGGTGATGATAAAGATCATAGAGCAGCTGGTGGAAATCCTTGTCTTGAACAAACACTTGAATCATATGAGTTGTGTTGTTTAGTAGAGACATTTCCAAACAATCACGATTCATTTGAGGATTATGCTCGTACATTAAAATATGCTTACTTGTACGCCAAAACAGTAACATTAGGTAAAACACATTGGCCTGATACTAATAGAGTAATGTTAAGAAATAGAAGAATTGGGTGTAGTGTTAGTGGAGTTGCACAGTTCATTACTAATCACGGTTTAGGAGAATTAAAAGATTGGTTAGAAAACGGATATGATGTTATTCAAGATTGGGATAAACAATATTCAGATTGGTTCGCTATACCTAAATCAATTAAAACTACTTCAGTTAAACCGAGTGGAACAGTTTCATTATTAGTAGGGGCAACTCCAGGAATGCATTATCCTGAGTCAAGATTTTATATACGTAGAATGAGATTATCCAAACATTCAGAATTAATAGGACCGTTAAAGAAAGCAGGTTATAAATTAGAACCAGCCTTCGGTTCAGAAGATTCTACAATGGTTGTAGAAGTACCGGTAGATGTAGGTGAGGGTATAAGAACTGCGGCTGAACTTTCGATTTGGGAACAATTCAGTTTAGCCGCGTTCTTACAACGACATTGGGCAGATAACCAAGTAAGTTGTACAGCTACATTTAATCCAGAAACAGAAGCAGATGAATTATCACACGTTTTAAATTATTTTCAATATAAATTAAAGGGTATATCATTATTACCGAGACATGACTATGGTGCTTACAAACAAATGCCTTATGAAGCTATTACAGAAAAAGAATATAATAAACAAGTTAAAAAACTTGGACATTTAAGTTTCGTAGGAGTTGAAGGTGAAGAGGCTGAAGTAGATAAGTTCTGCAACAACGAAAGTTGTGAAATTCCTGGAGAATTAATAAAAAGTGCTTGACTTGTATTGCTTTTTATTCGTATATTCATATATGACAGATAGGGATTTCCTAATCTAAATGTATCAAAACATCTATTACGATAGAAGAATAAATAAAATGCATATTTGGGATGATAAGTTTGGTCATCAAACTTTTCGTTACAAAAAGTATGCCTATGTAAAAAATAGAGTTGGTAATTATGTTTCTTTGTACGGTGATAAATTAAAAAGAGTCTCTGATTGGGATAAAGATCAACCAGATTTATTTGAATCTGATGTTAATCCTGAGATAAGAGTATTAGTAGATAATTATACAGGTTCAGATGAAGCTTCTATCGGACATAAAGTGATGATATTTGATATTGAGGTAGAAGTTACAGATGGATTTCCGAATATTGAAAAAGCTGAAAATAAAATAACTTCAATAGCTTTTAATGATCCTATATTAGAAAAATATTTTTGTTATACATTAGACCCATCTAATAAATTGGAACCTAGTAATAGTGGTGATATTATAGAATCATTTAAAGATGAATACGATTTATTAAATGCATTTTTTAAAAAGTATATGGAAATTCAACCTACTATTTTAACTGGTTGGAATGTAGAATTTTTTGATGTTCCTTATTTGTATAATAGAGCTTGTCAAATTGTAGGACAGAATGTTGCTAATTTATTATCACCTATTAATATTGTTCAATGGAGTGATTTTCAGAATAGATATAAAATAGCAGGTGTAAGTATTTTAGATTATTTAGCTTTATATAAAAAGTATACATTTAGTCAACGACCTTCTTATAGATTGGATGCTATTGGTGAATATGAAGTAGGTGAAAAGAAAGTTGCTTATGAAGGTACACTTAATGATTTATATGAAAATGATTTAAATAAGTTTGTAGAGTATAACTTACAAGACGTAAAATTAGTTAAAAAGATAGATGATAAATTAGATTTTATTGAAATAGCGAGAGGTTTGGCTCATTTAGGTCACGTTCCATACGAAGATGTATTTATGAGTTCTCGTTATTTGGAAGGTTCTATTTTAGTTTATTTAAGAAAAAATAATATTATAGCTCCTAATAAACCCAAGAGAGATAAGAGTATTAAAATAGAAAAGTTTGCAGGTGCATATGTACAAGAACCACAATCAGGTAAACACGATTGGGTGTATGATTTAGATATTACATCAATGTATCCGTCTTGTATTATGTCGTTAAACATTTCACCTGAAACTAAACTTGGTAAGATAGAAGGTTGGAATCCTGAAGAGTTTTTGAAAAAAGATAACAAAAAAACATATTCACTTACTCAAGATGGAAATGTATTGAATAGATATACAGAAACAGAATTAAAACGTATGATGGATAATGAACAAATAGGAATTGCTACAAATGGTGTAATGTACCGTTCAGATAAAGACGGACTATTACCAGCGTTATTAAGAAAATGGTTTGATGAAAGAGTTGAATACAGAAAGTTATCAAGAAAGTTTCACGAAGAAGGTGATAAAGAAAAATCTGAATATTTTGATAGAAGACAATACCTTCAAAAAGTTGTTTTAAATAGTTTATATGGTGTACTTGGACTTCCAGCATTTAGATTTTATGATTTAGATAATGCAGAAGCTGTAACGTCTACTGGTCAATCTTTAATTAAGTTTACAAGAAAGATAGGTAATGTATTTTACAATAAAGAGTTAGAAGACACAAAAGACCATTGTATTTACATTGATACTGATTCAGTTTTTTATTCAGCGTTACCATTAGTTAAAAAAAGATTTCCTGATTTAGATGTTAAGAGTGAAGATAAAATGTCAAAAGCTATTTTAGAGATAGCAAGTGAAGTACAAGTATATTTAAATAAAGGTTATGATTATTTTGCTAAGAAGTTTTGTAATTTAGATAAACATAGATTTGATATTAAACAAGAAGTTATAGCTAAGAGTGGATTGTTTGTTACGAAGAAACGATATGGACTTAAAATTATTAATGACAACGGTAAAAAAGTCAATAAAATGATGATTAAAGGTTTAGATACAGTTCGTTCAAGTTTTCCTGTAGCCATGAGAGAAATGTTAAGTAAAGTATTAGAAGATATATTAATGGATGTTCCTAAAGAAAAGTTAGATGAGTTTATTATTAATTTTAAAGATAGTATGAAACTTATGGATTTTAATAAAATAGCTATTCCAATTAGTGTAAAAGGGTTAAAAAAATATAAAAATGTTGATGGGGACATATTTAAATCACATAAATTAGGAACACCAGTACACGTAAAGAGTGCTCTATACTATAATGATTTTTTAAAGTATAATAAAATATCAAGACAATATTCTGGAATATCTAATGGTGATAAGATTAAATGGATATATTTAAAACAAAACCCTTTAGGATTAAATACTATAGCGTATAAAGGTTATGAAGACCCTATAGAAGTATTAGATTTTATTAGACAATATATAAATCCTGAGAAATTATATAAACAAGCTTTACATAAAAAGATAATGATGTTATATGAAGCTCTTGGTTGGGATGAACCAACAGACGCTTCTAAAACAATAGAAAGATTTTTTTGATTTTAAGAAAACAAACTAATATATATGTATATATAGTTACAATTAATAGGAGAAGTTATGAATAAACAAAGATTAGTACGCTTTATCAATAAATATTATTTGAATGGTATAGCTGACTCAGTAGTATTAAGAAGTGAGTCAAATGAACAAAAGTTAGGTACAAGATTCGTATCAAGTGACAAAACATTATTAGGTACAATTATAATGGATAAATGGAATTTTGAAGACGCGAATATAGGTATTTATACTACTGAACAGTTATTAAAGTTACTATCTGTATTAGATGAAGACATTGATGTTTCAGTAACAAAAGCGGGTGATAAAACGATTTCAATGAAAATATCAGATTCAGCGTCATCAGTTAATTATATGTTAAGTGATCCTTCAATTATAAATGAACCTCCACAACTACAAACTATTCCTAATTTTGAACTTAGTATAAACATGACACCTTCAGTTATCAATAAGTTTATATCTGGTAAGTCTGCGTTACAAGATACATCTACTTTTACTGTTATCACTAATGAATCATCTACAAAGTTAGTTATAGGATATTCTTCAGTAAATACTAATAGAGTTACGATACCAGTAGTTACTTCAGAGTTTAGTTCAATTGATAATGTTTCTTTTAATGCAGACTACTTTAGTAATATATTAGTTGCTAATAAAGAATGTGAAAGTGCATACTTACAAGTTAGTAGTGAAGGATTAGCTAAAATTAGTTTTAAAATAGATCATTACACCGCTACATATTGGTTAGTAGCTACAACTGAAGCAGATTAATGTCTAATTATTTATGGGTAGAAAAGTATCGACCTTCCAGTCTTGACAATTACATTGGAAATGAACATCTAAAAAGTAAAGTCAAGGTTTATTTGGAGAGTGGCGACTTACCACATCTTTTGTTCTTCGGGAAGGCTGGTACAGGTAAGACCACTCTCGCCAAATTACTCGTTAATAATATAGAATGCGATTATCTTTATATCAATGCATCTGATGAAAATAGTGTAGACACAGTTCGTAATAAAGTTAGACAATTTGCTTCAACTGTCGGTTTTAAAGACTTAAAGATTATTATATTAGATGAGTGTGATTACATTACACCAAATGCTCAAGCTGCACTAAGAAACCTAATGGAAACATTTAGTAAACATTGTAGGTTTATCTTAACTTGTAATTATGTAGAGAGAATTATTGATCCGATTCAAAGTAGATGCCAATCATTTCAGATTATACCACCATCTAAGAGTGAAGTTGCAAAACATTTACATGATATTTTAATAGAAGAAAATGTTATGGATTCTATGGAAGATATAAAAGTTTTAGTAGATAGTAGTTATCCGGATATTCGTAGAGTTATCAATTCAGCTCAAAGAAACGTTGTTAATGGTAAACTTAAATTAGATACTTCAAGTATTATACAGAATGATTATAAATTAAAATTATTAAAGATTTTAGAAACACAAAATAAGAAAAACGCATTTAAAGATATAAGACAGTTATTGGTAGACAACAAAATTACAGATTTTGCTGATTTATTTCGGTTGTTATACGATGAAGTAGATAATTATGGTAAAGGTCATGTTGCAGAATGTATTTTGATTATTGCAAGATATGAATTGTCAGATAGTCAAGTAGTTGATAAAGAAATCAATGCTATGGCTATGATTATAGAACTATTAGGGGTTATAAAATAAGGAGTTAAAATGTATTTTGAAGCAACAGTTGTATTCATTGAAGAAATTCAAACTAAAAACGGAGTAAAAGAAAAGAAAGTTCGTAGAGTCTATTTAGTAGAATGTGATTCAGTAAGTGTCGCGGAAACAAAGGTAAATGAATGGTTAAAAGATTCACCTTTTGTTTTTGAAACTATAATCGCAAAACAATCAAAAATAGTAGATGTGGTAGAATAATGATAGAAAAATATTGGGGTGAAAAGAAATCATCAACACCAAAAAGTACGTCACCGAATGGTGGCAAACCAGAAAAACATATATCAGTTCATGAAAATAAGATTTATTATTATGCTGGTGTAAATAGAGATAGTGTATCTGAACTTAATAAAAAACTAGGAGAGTTAGAGTCTAGGAGTTTAACATTATCAAATAATTTAGATATAGAACCACCTACACTTAAATTGTTTATAAATTCAGGTGGTGGTTCAGTTGTAAGTGGTATATCATCTATGGATACAATACTAAGAACAAAAGTTCCAGTTCATACCTATGTAGATGGATTTTGTGCAAGTGCGGCTACTTTTCTTTCAGTAGTAGGTGAGAAACGATTTATGAGCAGAAATTCTTATATGCTGATTCATCAATTATCCACAAATTTTTGGGGTAAATATTCTGAATTTGAAGATGAGAAACAGAATCTTGATTTAATGATGACTACAATTAAAAACGTTTATAGAGAATATACTCAAGTTCCAATGAAGAAACTTGATGAGATATTAAAACATGATTTGATGTGGGATGCAAATCTATGTTTGAAATATGGATTAATAGATAAAATTATTTAAACAATACAAACAACAGGAGAAATAAAATGACATTAACTAAAGAACTACACGCAAAAATCAAAGAACTCTTTGAGGAATTTGATAAGAATCATGAAGTACATGCTGAAAAAGGTAACAAAGCAGCTGGTGGTAGAGCAAGAAAAGCTATCGGTGAGATTAAAAAATTAGTTACTGAATATCGTAAAGCGTCAGTAGCTGAATCGAAGTAATAAGGAGACAAAATGAGTACAAAACCCATGAAACCATTACCGAATCCTCAATCTGCACAAGTACAAGTTGATTTAAGAGAGGCAGAAACAATTAAATGTAGTGATTGTAATAACTATTTATATATAACTTCATTTATTTTAAAAAAACTGTCAGCTATTGTATCACCTACTGGTCAAGAAACACTTATTCCTGTACAAGTTTATAGTTGTGGGAATTGTGGTAAAGTTGCAGAAGGTATGTTAGAAGGCAGTGGATTAAATGTCAAAGAAAAAAGCTAGTAAAAGTGATAAACCGAAAAAAGAAAAACCTATGTTTCATAAAGAATCTTCAGCCGGTAAAGGTGATTTACCGAGAAGAGGTATTAGTATAGATGAATGGGATAAGAAATGGGAAAAAATCTTCGGTAAAAAGAAAAAGTTTATTCGATCACATAAGACAGATAACAGCGGTTCAAAGCCCTAGTTATTGGGAAGATATATCAGACGAAGATAAGAAGTCTTGGTCTAATTATATGACTCATAGATTTTTGTCTATGAAGATGGAGTGGGTTGATTTAGTAAACGAATTACAAAAATATAATTTGCAACCAAAAGAATTATATAAATTATATACCAATGTATTACCAAAGGGTAAACAATGGTTAAAATATGTTAAAGGGAGAAATCAAATGGCTTATCCAAATTGGTTAATTAATATCGTAGCTAATCACGAAGAGGTTAGTAAAAAAGAAGCATATGATATGATTGAAATGTATATGCTCACAGAAGGTGGTATGTTAGAACTAAGTGAAACTTGTAGAAAATGGGGAGTTGAAGATAAGAAGATAGAAGAAGCTGGTTTAAACGTTCTAGGTACTGTTGGTGGATATACAGCAGGAAATACAGAATGAAGGTTATAAAAGATACTAAGAATATGTCCAAAGTAGCTAAGGTTGAATCAGTTATAGAACAAATGGAACTTGAATGGCCAGAGATGACTAAAGAGTTCAAAAGATTACAAAAAGAACAATATGAGTTGTTTTTACACAAACAACACGATTACGGTCCAGGTAACATAAGTGTTGGAACACAATTACAAACAGAAGATGAAATACATTTATCACTTACAGGTTTGTGGTTCAGAATGAACGATAAGATACAACGGTTAAAGAATTTATTGATGAGCGGCCGCGAGAATGCAGTAGAAGGTGAACCAATGGAAGATGCGTTTCTTGATGTATCTAACTATGGTATTATGGCAACTATTGTAAAGAACGGTAAATGGGGTAAATAATGAACCAGAAGTTTGGAGATTTATTTGCTAAGTTCTTATTTATATTTTTTATATGGACAATTATAGCATTCTTTTTTGATATAGGTTATTAAAGATATGAAACGAATAAGTTATAGTCAATATAATCAATGGGTTACTTGTCCACATAAGTGGAAATTAAATTACATTGATGATTTAGGTAAATATACTGATAGTATTCATACTTTGTTTGGTACAAGTATGCACGAAGTATTACAGACATATCTTACAGTAATGTATAATGATACTATTAAAATGGCAGACGCCCTTCCATTAGATGAAATGTTATTACATAGAATGAAAACAAATTACACTCAAATTATGGAAAGAAATGGTGGTGAAGTTTTTTGTGAACAAGAAGATATGGAAGAGTTTTATGTACATGGATTGACTATTTTAGAATGGTTTAAAAAGAAACGAAATATGTATTTCAGTAAAAAGAATTACGAATTAGTTGGTATTGAAGTTCCTATTGAATATGAATTACCGAATAAGATTAAATTTATTGGTTATATGGATGTAGTATTACATGACACGTTTAGAGATAGATATAAAATCATAGATATTAAAACTTCTACAATGGGTTGGAATAAATGGGCTAAAGCTGACAAGAATAAAACAGACCAGTTGTTATTATATAAACAATTTTATGGTAAACAACATGATATACCTTTAGATAAAATAGATGTAGAATATTTTATAGTTAAAAGAAAATTATATGAAAAGGTAGAGTTTCCTCAAAGAAGAGTACAAACATTTACACCAGCAAATGGAACTCCAAGTATTAATAAAGTAATGAATAATTTGAACAAGTTTATTAATGAATCATTTATCGATGGAGAATATAATCTTGAACATACTTATATTAAACAACCATCTAAAAAGAATTGTAGGTTTTGTGAATTCAATCAAACTGAACATTGTGACGTAGGAGTTAAATAATGATGTCTAGAGTGAGTTTAAGACTAAAACTATCAGATTTTATTAATAGTGATATAGAGAAAGCTGTTATGGATAAAGTAAATGATATTCATAATGATTTAAATATTACAGTATTACTATATCTGTGGTTTGATGAAGATGAGATAAATAGTACAAATTTAAAAAAGTTTTTAATGTCTTGGGAAGATAAGTTATCATTTAGAACAATTGTGAAACAAGGATGTAAACTATCAGCTGATCAGTTTGTGTGGTTTGATATAATACCTACTAATGTAGCAAGTAATTTACGTAATAGATTTCAATATAGTTATAGTGAGTCAAATAAAATATTAGATGGGTTAGACGAATTTTATAATATTACAAAATTTACAATATCAGATAAACCTACTAAAAGACAAAAGAGAAATGACTACGAAGATTAAAATTGGTATAGTTGGTAGTAGAAATTATACTGATAAAAAGAAAGTAAAAGATTTACTTTTTGAAATAAAAGAAAAGTATGGTAATGAGGTAGAAATAGTTAGTGGTGGACAAAAAGAAGGAGCGGATGGATACGCGAAGAAGTTTGCATTAGAATTTGATATGAAATATGTAGAATTTCCACCTACACATTATAATTGGAATATGCATTGTAAGTTACCAGCTACAAAATATAATAAACCGTATTATGTTACAAATTATTTTAAAAGAAATAAACAAATTGCAGAATATAGTGATATAATTGTAGCGTTTATACCGAAAGGTGTTAACTCAAGAGGAACTATGAATACAATTCATCATGCTGAAAAATTAAAAAAAATGATTAAAATATTAGATTAATATATATTTATATATATGTATATATTAGAGGTTTTTTATGGATTATAAATTAACATCAGTTAAGATACTGAAAGAGTTATATAAAAATTTTAAAATAAAAACATTAGATGACGAATTTACATTACAAAAATTAGTAAATCGCTCAATGGATTTATACGTCTTGGATACTAAATTTAAGAGTAGAATTCAAAAATATGATAAGTTAATATCAAGTGGGAGTAGATTATGAAGTCTAATGGTATAGGTAGTAGAACACAAAATAAAATATTTGAAGAAATTTATGAAGTTTTAATACAGATTGAAAGAAGAATATCTACTATAGAAGAGAGTATTAAAAAAGAAGATACAAAAAAACAACTATTAAATGATTAAGAGGTTATATGTCTAAAAAGAAAATTCTATTGATGTCAGATGATTTGAGAATGACTTCTGGTGTCGGTACAATGTCAAAAGAGTTTGTTCTTGGAACATTACATAAATATGATTGGGTACAAGTCGGTGGTGCAATAACACATCCAGAAGAAGGTAAAGTAGTTAATATGGATGAAGATGTTAGAAAGATGACAGGTGTTGAAGATGCCAAGTTAACAATTTATCCTATAAGTGGATATGGAAGTCAAGAGTTATTAAGAGAGTTAATTTCACGAGAAAATCCAGATGCTATTATGCATTATACAGACCCAAGATTTTGGAGATGGTTATATGATATGGAACATGAAATTCGGCAGGAGATGCCGATTTTTTATTATAATATATGGGATGATTGGCCAGCTCCAAAATATAATGAGTTCTTTTATGAATCTTGTGATTTAATTATGAATATATCTAAACAGACAGTTGCTATTGTAAATGATGTTTGGAAGAAGAATCCACCTGAAGATTGGCAAGTTACTTATATTCCACATGGTATAAATGAAAAATATTTTTATCCTATTAGTATTTTCGATGAAGAATATAAACAAGTAGAGTCTATGAAAAAACAACTAACAAAGGATAGTGAAATAAAATTCGTTGTTTTTTATAATAATAGAAATATTAGACGTAAAAGTCCAGGTGACGTTGTATTAGCGTTTAAAACATTTTGTGATATGTTACCGAAAGAAGAAGCGGATAAGTGTTGTTTGTTAATGCATACTCAACCACGTGACGAAAATGGTACAGATTTACCAGCTGTAGCCTCTACTATTTGTCCAGAATATAATGTATACTTTAGTGATAAAAAATTAGAACCGAATCAATTAAATTACTTATATAGTATAGCTGATGTTACAATTAATATAGCTTCAAATGAAGGATTTGGATTAGGAACTTGTGAATCATTGATGGCAGGAACACCAATCATTGTAAATGTTACAGGTGGATTACAAGATCAATGTGGTTTTAAATATAAAGATAAGTTATTAACATATAAAGATTATGATTGGGTAAAATCTTTACATGATGATAGAAAATGGGCAAATAATCCCGACTTGACTTGGGGTGAATGGGTAAAACCAATTTGGCCATCAAATAGGTCTATGGTTGGTTCAATTCCAACACCATATATTTTCGATGATAGATGTAGATTTGATGACGCAGCAGATGCGATGAAGTATTGGTATGATATGGATCTAGAAAAAAGACAGAAATGTGGTAATAAAGGACATGAGTTTGTAAAGAGTGATGAAGCTATGATGTCTGCTACAGCTATGTCTCAAAATTTTATAGATCATATGGATACCGCTTTTGAGAAGTGGAAACCAAGAAAACGTTATAGTATTTTTAAAACACAGGAGTTATAATGAATGATAAACCGATTTGTTTAGTTACAGCACCCGTAGCAACACGTAGTGGATATGGAGCTCATAGTAGAGATATTTGTAGGGCTTTAATAAAATTAGATAAATATGAAGTTAAGATTTTATCTGTTCGTTGGGGTAATTGTCCAATGAATGCTTTACACGAAGATGATCCTAATGATAAGATGATTATAGAAAGATTATTAGATGGACCAAATTTACCACAACAACCAGAATTACATATTCATATTGTTATACCAAATGAGTTTCAAACATTCGGTAAGTATAATATTGGTATTACTGCTGGTTTAGAAATGACAGTTTGTCCAGCACAATGGATTGAAGGTATGAATAGAATGAATATGAACATTGTACCGTCAAATTTTGTGAAAGAAATAATGTCAAGATGTACGTTTGAAGTACAAGATGAGGCTACAAACGAAGTAAAAGGTGTGTTAAAGAATGAACAACCGATAGAAGTTTTATTTGAAGGTACAGATACAAATATTTATAAAAAAACAAAAGATTTTTCAAAAGAATTTATAGATGAAATGAAAACTGTTGATGATACTTTCAATTTTTTATATGTTGGACACTGGTTACAAGGAGATATAGGTCACGATAGAAAAGATACTGGAATGTTATTAAAAGTATTTCTTGAAACATTCAAGAACATGAAAAATAAACCCGGATTGATAATGAAAACGGGTGGAGCTGGATTTTCAGTATTAGATAGAGAAGAAATATTAAATAAAATAAACGCGATTAAAGAAACAGTTGGAGGTAAATTACCTAATATATACTTTTTACATGGTGATTTTACTGATGAAGAAATGAATGAATTATATAATCATCCTAAAGTAAAAGCTCATATTAGTTTAACACACGGTGAGGGTTTTGGTAGACCGTTACTTGAAGCTACAATATCTCAAAAACCAGTAATTGCTCCAAATTGGAGTGGACATTTAGATTTTTTACCTAAAAATTTAGCGGTATTATTAGGTGGTAGCTTACAAAATGTACAACGAGGTTCAGTTCCAGATAATATGTATATTGAAGGGTCACAATGGTTTACTGTTAATTATCAAGAGACCTCTACAGTTATGAAAGATGTGTACAAAAACTATAGAAAATATACACTTAATGCAAAAAAACTAGGTATTGGAAATAGATCAAAATTTTCATTAGATAGTATGACAAGAAAGTTAGGTAAAATACTTGACAAATATGTACCAGAGTTTCCAAAAGAAGTAAAGTTAGAATTACCTAAACTAAAGAAAGTAAGTTCATCTGAACAACCTAAAATTAAATTACCTAAACTAAAGAAAGTATAATATGGAAAGAGTAATAGTTTGTCCGAAATGTTTTGATACAGATCGATGTTTTGAAGAAATACAAGAAACATATAGTTCTTACTTATGCTTTAATTGTGGTTATATGAGTGATTCACGTTATAAAGTTAATGATTTGAATCTTATTGAAAAACTAAAAAATTCACCAAAGCTAGTACAAGATACAAAACTTGAAGATAAAGAGAGAGGTATAGTTTGGTTCTTATCAGTAATTAATATGGGAGAATTAGGAATGATATTTCCGGAAGGTATACCAGACGAATATGTTTGGAAATATGCAAAAGTTGTTGAAATACCTGAAGAAGAACGTGCAAATTATAATAATTATGATAGAAGACTTGATGTTGAAAACGCTAAATCATTTAGTCAGTATAATTTTTTAGGAGCGTGTGAAGAGTTAGGAATAACAAAGGATTTAAAGTAAAATGCCTAAACAAGTATATACTTGGGGAAAAGTAACTGCTGGAGATATTATATCATTTAGATATAAAGGAAAAAAAACAACTGGTACATTGACTACTTTACTTGTATTAAATCCAAAAATACCATATGATAGAAAAGATGGTACTAAAACATTTCATTTAGTCGGTTTGAAATTAGAAGAACAAGGTACTATACCGTTAGTTAGAAATAAACCACTACTTGTACAGTTGTTATCTTCAATCGGTGAGATACAAGTAGTTGATGGTGAAAGTGGTATTTTTAGAGTAGAAATGAAGAGTGTAGGTCCACGTGGAGTTACAAAACGTGTATATAAAACTATAAAAAGAAAATTAAAACAATTCGCCATTTACAGAACTTATGATTATAAAGAGGCTAGAAAATCACAAGTATTTTTAGAACCAATAACTTTACCTAAACTTTTAGTAGAGGCATTAATTGAAAATTAGTTATGCAATAACAGTATGTAACGAAGAAGTAGAAATACAACGATTAGTTACATTTTTATTAAAACATAAAGAATTACAAGATGAAATAGTAATTACTTATGATTCTAAGAATGGTATTAAAGATATAGAAGAATACTTGAAAAGTAACATTGGATTTAGTTGGCATCCATATGAATTTGATGGTAATTTTTCTGATTTAAAGAATCATACAAAATCAATGTGTAGTGGAGATTATATATTTCATTTAGACGCGGATGAAATACCTCATGAATTTTTGATGGAACAAGTACATACAGTTATAGAAATGAATGATGTAGATTTAATATGGACACCAAGAGTGAATACAGTTGAAGGACTTACTGATGAATGGGCGAATAAATGGGGATGGAGAATATCAGAAAAAGGTTGGGTTAATTATCCAGATTATCAAGCTAGAATTTTTAAGAATCATCCAGATATTAAATGGGTTAAACCAGTACACGAAGTAATTTCAGGACATAAAAGTTTTGCACATTTACCACCACACGAAGAACTGTCGTTATATCACCCTAAAACTATAGATAAACAAATAAAACAAAATCAATTATATTCTACTATATGATAAAAGTAAAAATACTTAATCCTATAGAAGATAGAAATGAACCAACTTTTCGTCCTTTGTTTTTTATAAAGGATATGTTAAGAGATTATAGTATTGATATAACTGAGTCGGATGATTTTGATTTTATGTTTATAGGTATGAACGAGTTTATAGATAAAGATGTTTCGTTAGATGAAAGTGTAGACCGTGGACTTGAAAATTTATCTAAAATAACTGGTGATTATTTTTTATTTGATGGATCTGATTCAACATCTCTTATGGGTGCGTACGAAGTTTTAAATGAAAGTAAAGCAATTTATTTATTTAAAAATCAACTATTGAATAGAGAAGAATACAAGAAATCAACAACTTTAAATAAGTGGTTTTTTGGAACTGGTAGTGATTTAGATTTATCATATAATATTTCAGATGAAAATTGGAATAGAATAAAATTAAGTGGATGGAATTTAGGTTATATGTTACCTCAGTATAGAAATTTTCAACAGGTTTCAAGTTATAAGAATTTAGACGTTTGTGCAATTTATAAAGCAGAACTTCCATATAATGAAGAACACAAATTGAGAAATGATTTATATTATACGAACCATAGAAAAAGTGCGTGGGATGTTTTAGATAGTAAATTTTCTTCAAAAAAAGATAAATTACCTTATCAAGAATATATTAATACATTATATAATTCAAAAATAGCACTTTCACCATATGGGATGGGAGAAATCTGTTTTAGAGATTTTGAATGTATGCAGTTTGGAACAATTATAGTTAAACCAGATGTGAGTAGATTAGACACAATTCCAAATATTTATGAAGATGATGAAACTTATGTTGCAGTAAATTATGATTGGTCTAATCTTAATGAAAAAGTTGATTATATATTATCAGATTTTAATAATTTAAATCAAAAAATAAATACTAATATTAGAAAAGAGTTTTTAGAAAAATATACTTATGAAAACTTGTGTATGCATTGGTATGAAATTTTTAGTAACTTAGATAAAATTAATAAGTATGAATAAAAACATATTTTCAGAAGAAGTAAAAGTATTTACACCAGAAGCTTTTGAAGATTACAGAGGTGAACTTTGGACTACTTGGAAAAAAGATGAGTTTCCAATAGATTTAGAATTTAATCATGATAAGATTTCTACTTCACGTAAAAATGTTATTAGAGGTATACACGGAGATAATAAATCTTGGAAACTAGTTACTTGTTTATATGGCGAGTTATATTTTGTAGTTGTAGATAATAGAAAAGATTCATATACATATTTGAAATGGGACCATATTATACTGAGTGATAAAAATAAAAAGATGGTATTAATACCACCTGGATTTGGAAATTCTTTTTGTGTTTTGAGTAACTATTCAATATTTATGTATAAATGGAGTTATAGAGGAAAGTATCCTGATGTTAAGGATCAATTTTCATTAAAATGGAATGATAAAAGAATTGGTATTAACTGGCCAATATCTAATCCTATACTTTCAGATAGAGATAAAAATTCAAAGGAGTTATAATGCCAGCAGACAGTAAAACAAAAACAACAATATTAAAATTAAGACGACATAAAAGAACAAAAGAAAAAACTTGTATGGTAACTGCATATGATTACCCACAGGCATTAATTGCAGATAAGGCCGGAGTTGATGTTGTTCTAGTAGGAGATTCTTGTGGTATGACAACACATGGATACAAGACAACAATTCCTGTAACGATGGATGAAATGGTAAACCATTGTGAAGCGGTATCACGAGGAGCAAATGATGCATTTCTTGTAGGTGATATGCCATATATGTCTTATCAACCATCAGACCAAATAGCAGTAGAAAATGCTGGAAGATTTATTAAAGCGGGAATGGATTGTGCAAAAGTAGAAGGTGCTATGATAGATAGAGTTAAAGCTATTGTAGATTCTGGTATTATGGTTATGAGTCATTTAGGACTAACACCACATACTCGTGCAAAACTTGGTGGATATAGAGTACAAGGTAAAACAGCAAAGAGTGCAGAAATTGTACTTGACCAAGCATTAAGATTACAAGATGTTGGTTGTTCTTTTCTATTGTTAGAAGCGATGCCAACAGAACCAGCTGGTATGATAGCAGAGAAACTTGATATACCAGTTTATGGTATTGGAGCGGGAGATAGAGTTGATGGACAACTTGTGATTCTTCACGATTTAGTTGGTTTATTTTGGGAATTTAAATCAAAATTTGTTAAAAGATATTGTGAAGCGGGTCAGATGATACAATCAGCACTTGAAGAGTATAAGTCTGAAGTAAAAGGTGGTCAGTTTCCAGCACCAGAAAACTTTTATGAGATTAAAGAAGAAGAACTTGAAAAATTACTTGGTGATTCTTCTTGGAAATATGAAACAGATAGAGTTGAGAATTTAGCTAAACCAAAACATAGTGTAACACCTAGAACAACAAAGAGGGACTAATGAAGGTAGCAGATTATATAATAAATCATTTAGCAGATTATGGAATTGAAGATGTATTTCTTGTTTATGGAGCCGCGAATGGAGATTTAGTAGATGCTTTTACACGAAATGATAAAATAAGATATGTCGCTGTTATGCATGAACAAGGTGGTGGTTTTGCTGCTGAGGGACATGCTAAGATATCAGGTAAAATTGGAGTTGCTATGGCAACGAGTGGACCAGGTGGTATGAATTTTGTAACTTCTATTGGTAATTGTTTTTATGATTCAGTACCTTGTTTGTTTATAACAGGTCAAATTAATTCTAAGTTTATGAGACCTGATGAAAGTATTAGACAAATTGGATTTCAAGAAACGGATATTATTAGTATTGTAAAACCAATGACTAAGTATGCTAAAACTATCATGAACCCATTAGATGTTAAGTATGAATTAGAAAAAGCTATTCATATGGCAACAGAAGGAAGACCGGGTCCAGTTTTATTAGATATACCAATAGATGTACAAAAGAGTGATATAGATGAAAACTCAATGATAGGGTATGATGTTGATTTAAAAACTATGTATGATACAGATATGATTACTAAACAAGTTGATAAATATATTGAAGATTTGAAAAATAGTGAAAGACCCTGTTTAATGATAGGTGCTGGTGTTCGGTTGAGTGGTGCAGTTGATGAGTTATTGGAACTTGGTAAGTTATTAAAGATTCCTATGTTTCCAACGTGGAATGCATTAGACATAGTTTGTTCTGATTATGAATATTATGGCGGTAGGATTGGTACGTATGGTGGAGCAGGAAGAAACTTCGGTATACAAAACTCTGATTTATTATTGGCAATAGGAAGTAGAATATCTGGAAGAATAACGGGTGGTAATATACATACTTTTGCTAGAGAAGCTAAAAAGTATATGGTAGATGTTGATAAAGCCGGACTACAGAAAAAATTACAACAAGTACCATTTGATGAATGTGTTTATTCAGATGCAAAGCTGTTTATCAATATATTAAAAGAACGATTAAAACCAGCTTGGAAGAGAGCTGGTAGTGAACATTTACCAAACTTTGATTCGTGGGTAGATAAGGTAATGGATTGGAAAGTAAAATACGATCCTGTAACTGATGATATGTTTAAACCAAGAAAATATCCACACCCATATGCTTTTACTAGAATTTTATCAGAAGAAATGAATGATAATGATATATTCGTTGCTGATTGCGGTGGTAATATTGTAATATCCAATCATGCTTTTGAAACAAAAGTAGGTCAGAGATACTTTACTAACAATGGTAATTCTCCAATGGGATTTTCTTTTGCTGGTGCTATAGGAGCTGCTATTGCTGCTGATGAATCACAAAATGTAGTATGTGTCATTGGTGATGGTGGGTTCAATATGAATATTCAAGAGTTACAAACTATAGTTAATTATCAAATTCCAGTTAAAACTATTATATTGAACAATCACATATATGGTATTACAAAAGCATTCCAAGAAACAAATTTTGAAGGTAGGTCTGAAGCCTGTGGACCAATCGGTTATAATCCACCAAATTTTGTTGACATAATTGAAGCTTATAAAATTCCTACTATGGTAGTAGATGATGGTTCTGATTATGATGAGATTAGAAAACAAATTAGAGCTTTTCTGTCAGTACAGGGTCCTGTTGTTATGGATTTAAATTGTCATGAATATCATACTTACGACCCAAAAATAGTTGGGTGGGAAACACCTATTGAGGATATGTATCCATATTTATCTGAAGAAGAGTTTAATGAAAATATGTATATAAAACCAATAGGTCAAAAAAGAGTTTATCCAAAATTAACAAAGAATGAATTATGGGATAAGTAAGATATTTATATACGATGAATAAAATAAAAATAGGAACAGTTCAAGTAAATAATAGTTTTTCTGGACAAAACTATTTGCCATTATCTCTAGGGTTTTTAGTATCTTACGCCGAATTTCATTGTAAGAATTTTGAAGATTTTGAATTTTTAAACCCAATATATAAAAGAGTTCCAATAAAAGAAGTAGTTGAATTGTATAAAGATTGTGATGTAGTTGCTTTTAGTGTTTATGTGTGGAATAATAATATATCAATGAGAATAGCAAAGGCATTAAAAGAAGTTAATCCAAATATATTAACTTTGGCCGGTGGATGTCATATACCAGAAAGAACTGAATACATAGAAAAATATATGAGTGACCATCCTTACTTAGATATAGCTTCAATTGGAGAAGGTGAAAGAGTATTTACTGATTTCTTAGAAAACTATCCTACCAAGAGTTGGGATAAAGTTGAGTCATTAGTTTATAGAGACGGTGATAAATTAATCACCACACCACAGGCAGAACGAATTAAAGATATGAACGAAATACCATCACCTTTTATTGAGGGTTATTTTGACGGTTTAGTAAAAGATAATCCAGAAGAAAGATGGATTGGATTATGGGAAACTAATCGAGGTTGTCCGTTCGCTTGTACTTTTTGTGATTGGGGTGTTGGATTTAAAAAGAAAGTATCTAAGTATGATTTAGAAGGTAGATTATATGAGGAGATTGATTGGTTTAGTGAAAATAAGATAGAGTTTGTATTTGCTTGTGATGCTAACTTTGGTATGTATAAAGATAGAGATTTACCTATTGTTAAAAAGTTTGCTGAAAATAAGAAAAGATATGGATACCCTGAAGCATTATCAGTACAAAATACTAAAAATTCAAATAAAGTTTCATATCAAGTTCAAAAATTACTATCAGATACAGGTTTAAGTAAAGGTGCTCTAATAGCATTTCAATCACTTGATCCTAAAACATTGAAAGCGATCAAGAGAGCAAATATAAAACTTGATGTATTTTATGACTTACAGGCTAAATTCATGGAAGATGGAATAAAAACATTTTCTGATATCATTTTAGGTTTACCAGAAGAGACTTATGAAAGTTTTACATCTGGAGTTTCTAAATTGATAGGTATGGGACAACACAATAGAATTCAGTTTAATAATTTAAGTATATTACCTAATACAGAAATGGGTGATCCTGAATACTTGGAGCATTACGAGATGAAAGTAGTTGAAAACGATATTATAAATATACATGGAGCTTTAGGAGAATGGTTAGATGACATTTATGAAACACAACAAATGGTAGTGGGAACTAAGTCAATGCCAGGAGAAGATTGGGTTAAAACTCGTGTATTTGGATATGTTGTAGCTTTTTTACATTTTAATAAGTTATTTCAAATACCTATTATATTAGCAAATACTGTTTATGGTATAAGTTATAAAGAAATATTTGATGCGTTTGTTACAGAAGAAAAAAGTAAGACAGGAACGTTTTCTGATTTGATAAGTGATTTTTATAAACACTCACGTAATATGCAAAAAGGTGGACCAGAGTTTGTTAGTTCTAAAAAATGGTTAAATATTTGGTGGCCACCTGACGAGTTAGCATTTATACGAGCAGTTACTGAAGGAAAGTTAGATGATTTTTACGAAGACACGAAAGAAATTTTATATAATGTATTTGATAATCACGGTATTAAAAATTACGATAGAATTATTTCAGAAGCAATATTACTTAATAAAAGTTTAATAAAATTACCGAATCAAACAAAAGATTTAAGTGTTAGATTAAATTGGAATATTTTAGATGTTTATACTGAGACATTGTTAGGAAAAGAATCTGTATTAAAAGAGGGTAAATTTACTTATTTTATTGATAGAACAACTGAAACTTGGGATTCATGGGAAGACTGGTGTGAAAAAGTAGTCTGGTGGTCAAATAAAAAGGGTGCTTATTTATATGATTGTTTAGTTAGTAATGACAAAAAGAAAAAAGAGTTTATAATGCCACAAGTTATAAGAATTGAAAGTGAACCGTTTGGGAATGATGCAAGATATCAATAAAAATGTTTTAGTAACCGGAGCTAATGGAATGGTTGCGTATCAATTGATTAGATTACTTAGAGATAGAAATTGTAATTTAACTTTGACAGACCTCCATGAAAAATCAAAGTTTTTTAGTGATGAAAAATATATTTCAGGTGATTTAAGAAGTCGTAGTTTTACACAATCAATATGTAAAAATCAAGATATAGTTTTTAGTTTAGTAGGACTTAAAGCATCTCCTGAGGAATGTTTAAAGAAACCTGCAAGTCATAGTGTAACTATGAATCAGTTTAATTCAAATATTATAGAATCTGCTTTCAAAAATGATGTTGAGTGGTTTTTGTATACAAGTTCAGTTGGTGTATATTATCCTTCAGAAGTTCTTGTTGAAGATGATGTTTGGAAAACAACACCATCTCATAATGATTGGTATGGTGGTTGGGCTAAAAGAATGGGAGAACTTAACGTTGAAGCTTCTATGATAGAATATAGTAGAAGTAATTGTTCTATAGTAAGACCTGCAAATATTTATGGGAAGTGGGATGTTTTTAGTGAGAAGGCTACAGTTATTGGTTCTTTAATTAGTAAAGCATATCATAGTAATAATGATATATTGGAAGTGTGGGGTGATGGTACACCTATCAGAGATTTTATCTACTCTGAGGATGTTGCACGTGGTATGATTCATATGGTTGAGAACGAAGTCACGCAACCAGTAAATCTTGGTAGTGGTACTGGTGTTACTATTAAGGAAGTTGCAGAGACAATTGCAGAATATTTTGAACAAGAGATAGATTATGATATTACAAAACCGATGGGTGATATGAAAAGATTGATGAGCACTAAAAGAGCAGAGAGTTATGGATTTAAACCTGAGGTTAATTTAAAAGAGGGTATTATAAGAACAATAAAATGGTACGAGGAGAATATAAATGAGTTACAATAATAAAAATGTTTTAGTAACAGGTGCCGCTGGAATATCAGGTCACTCTATGGTAAAAAGATTATTAGATGAGGGTAGTTATGTTAGAGCTACAGTATATACTAAAAGAAAATTAAATTTACCAGAACATAAAAATTTAGAAATAATAAAGACAGATTTAAATTCACATAATAAATGTCTTGATATAACAAAAGATATGGATGTTGTTTTTAATTTTGTTGCATTTATCAGAGGTGCTGCAGGACAAATTGAGAATCAAGTCGATTTAGTTAGAAATAATGTTGTACCAACAATTAATATGTTAGATGCGTGTGTGAAATCAAAAGTAGATAAGGTAGGTTTTATTGGTAGTTCTACTATGTACCCTGATGCAGATTATCCTGTAAAAGAAGATGAAGGTTTTGTTGGAAATCCATCCTCCGCATATTTTGGTGTTGCGTGGATGAAAAGGTATGCAGAAATTGTTTGTAATCATTTTAATAATATTACTGATACTAAATTTTCTATAATCAGAACTACAGCGATGTATGGACCTCACGATAATTTTAATGATAGAGGACACGTTATTCCACAATTGATTATGAAAGCTGATAGTGGGATGGATCCATTTGAAATATGGGGAGACGGTACTCAAGTTAGAGATTTTACTTATGTTGATGATGTAATTGATGCACTACTTTTAGTTACAGAAAAATCTAATGGTAGAGCATATAATGTAGCGACTGGAACACCGACAACTGTTACAGAGTTAGTAGAAACTATAACAGATATTTATGGTTATATACCAGAGTTTAAATACGATTTGACTAAACCAACAATGATATCAAAAAGAGTAGTTGATGTTAGTAAGATATATAAAGAATTAAATTGGAAAGCAAAACATACATTGAGAGAGGGTTTAGAAAAAACAATAGAGTGGTATAAGGGGAGTATTAAATGAAGTTAGCCGTGATGGTTGGTGGTTCTGTAAGTCCAGATTTTAAATCCTTTTATATTAAAGATAAGGAAATATATCTTATTAAAGAAGACACTAAGCATGTAGTTTATAATCCTATTTTTAATTACTGTTACTTTTGGGAAGACGGTTGTTTTTTAAATTTAGCTGAATGGGAAAATGAATTACCTGATTTAGATTTAGATGTTATAGTTTATGCAAATGAACGTGGAGGTTTAAGTGATTCTCTTTGGGATAAATATAGTGTAGAACGTTTAAAAAATAAATATCCAAATGCAAAAGTTATAGGTTTTATAAAAGAGTTAACAGTACCACCACATTATTATAAAAATTGGATTAGATTTTTGAATGAATGCGATTATATAGTTGCTCCAGCAACCGCTAATATGCAAAAGTTACCAATATATACAGAAATACAATCAGAATTAAATAAAAAAATTAACTTTTTTTCTACACCTCATGATATAGAAACTGTTTATGATAAATTTTATTCTAATGTAAAGAATAATACTATTTTTGCATATTTACCAAATCCGATACATAGAAGAGGTAGAACATTAGAATTTGCAGAATACATTGGGAAAAAGTATGACATTTCTGTAATAAAAAAACCTTTTACAAATGGTTCTAATGATGCTGTACATATGAGTTGGGAAGATTTTACTAATCTTTGGTCACCATGTTTATGGCATTTTAATTTAGACCCATCAAATTTACAACAAGGTCAACACGTGGTTGCTGTGGCTAATGTTGGATCAATAAATTTTGGTGGTATGAATGAATCTCATAGTGTTTTATTTCCAGAAACTGCTACTTGTGATGAATCTATACTAGAAGAAAAATTTGTTGAATATTTAGAGAGTCCTGAAAAAAGATTTGAAGTTATTACATATGCTTGGAATAAACTTAATGAACTGTATGGGATTGAAGTAGTTAAAAAACAATTATTGAATATGTTGGAGAACGAATGAAAAAATTAAATTTACCATTGATGTCAGATAATATTGATAGAGAAGATGTAGATTGTCTTATAGATTTTTTAAAACAAGAACCAATACCTAGATTAACTAATGGTCCAAAAGTAATTGAATTTGAAGAGAAATGGTCTAAGTGGTTAGGTGTAGAACATAGTGTGTTAGTTAATTCCGGGACTGCAGCAAACGAGCTAACTATGTTAGCATTGAAATATAAGTATCCAGAAGGTGGAGAGATAATAGTACCACCACTTACTTGGATATCAGATATTAATTCTGTTTTGTTTGCTGAATTTAATCCAGTATTTGTAGATATAAATTTTAAAAACTTATCTTTTGATTTAGATAAATTAGAAGAAGCGATAACGGAAAAAACAAAAGCTATCTTTGTTACGCATGTGTTAGGTTTAAATGCATTATCTGAAAGACTATTGAAAATATGTGAAGATAATGATATATTATTGATTGAAGATGTTTGTGAATCACACGGAGTAACTTACAATGATGCTAAAGTAGGTTCTATTGGATTTGCTAGTAATTTTAGTTTCTATTTCGCTCATCATATGAGTACAATAGAAGGTGGTATAATTTCAACAAATGACGATAATTTTTATCAGTTATGTAGGTCATTAAGGTCTCATGGAATGGTTAGAGAATTTACTGATGAAAAATTAATAGAAAAGTATGAAACTGAAAATGACGATTTAAGTAAAGATTTTATCTTTATAGGACCAGCTCATAACTTTAGAAGCACTGAAATCAATGCTGTTTTAGGTTTATGTCAGTTGAAAAAATTAGATTCAAATAATCAAATTCGGATTGACAATTTTAAATATTTTGTAGATAATTTAAAGTCTGATAAGTTTTATACAGATTTTGAAATGGATGGACAATGTAATTATGCTTTTATTCTTATTATGAAAGATGCTGATTATGAGTTGCGACATCTTATTGAAACCATGATGGATTATAATGGTATAGAATTTCGTAGAGGATTATCAGGTGGTGGAAATCAATTAAGACAACCATTTTTTAAATCTAAATTTGAAATATCTTATGATGAGTTTCCTAACGTTGAACATATTCATAATTTCAGTTGGTATATTGGTAACTATCCAACATTAGAGAGAGAAAAATTAGATAATTTAATAAGGTTATTAAATGAAACTAAGTGAGTATTATAAATATTATTTAACATTACATAAACATCCAAAATGTAAGTTATTACATTTTACTGGTCAGTGGATTACAATATTATTTACTATATTTGTATTATATAACTGGTATTGGTACTTGATCCCATTAATTCCACTTGTAGTATATCCATTTGCTTGGAGTGGTCATTTTATATTTGAAAAAAATAAACCATTAGCGTGGAAAGGTGGTAAGATTACTTTGTTAGCAAAATTATGTGATTGGATTATGTTTAAAGATATTTTATTAGGAAGGTTGAAGATATGGTAAAAGTTTTAATAACCGGTGGTGCAGGTTATTTAGGTTCTACGTTAACAGAAGTTTTATTAGATAAAGGTTATAGAGTAGATGTTTTAGATAATTTAATGTATGAACAAACATCATTGTTACATTTATGTTCACATGAAAATTTTAGATTTATGAATGTTGATGTTACAAATTTCAAGTTTTTAAAATCAATTGTATCTGCATATGATGTAGTGATTCCGTTAGCGGCAATTGTCGGAGGTCCAGCTTGTGATAAGAATAAAGAATTAGCAACTAAGGTTAATTTTGAACAAATAAAATGTATTGTAGATAACTTAGAAGATAATCAAAAACTAATAATGCCTAATACAAATAGTCAATATGGTAGTTCAAAAGAAGTTATTACTGAAGATAGTCCATTCAATCCATTATCACATTACGCAGTAACTAAATGTGATGCAGAAAATTATATACTTAAAAATAAAAGTGGTGTGTGTTTAAGATTGGCAACTGTATTTGGTGCATCTGCTAGAATGAGAACTGACTTATTAGTGAATGATTTTGTACATAAAACTATAGTAGATGGTTATTTAGTTTTATTTGAATCACACTTTAAAAGAAATTATATACACGTTAGAGATATAGCTAATACATTCTTGTTTTGTATAGAAAACTATGATAGAATGAAAGGTGATGTTTTTAATGTAGGTTTATCTGATGCAAACTTGAGTAAGTTAGAGTTAGCACAAACTATAAAGAAATATTTTCATAATTTAGTTATCAAAGAAGATGATTATAAAACTGATTTTGATAATAGAGATTATATAGTATCAAATGAAAAACTTGAGAATTTAGGGTGGAAACCTAAGTATACAATAGAAGATGGCATTATGGAATTAAAATATGCCTATGAAATGATTATTAAACATAACAACAGAAACTTTACGAATTTATAATATGAAACAAAGAAAATATTTACCAACAATAAGTGATTTAATAGATAGACTTTCCATTATACAGTTAAAGGAAGTTTTAATACCAGAACATAAAGATGAATATACTGATGAAATTCAGGATATAGTAGAAGATTTAGAAGAATTAATGAGATGGGAAAAACCAACAGGTGAAATGATTCGTGCCATTATAGTATTAGCACAAATGAATACTCATATTTGGTATAATGAATCCAATTTTAGAGCCGGTAAAGGTGAAGGTAATCTTGAATTGACTCACGGATTGAATGGTATTAGAAATACTGCAAAGAATAAAATACAAGAGAATCTTGTAGAAGGTGGACGAAAAGATTATAAGATAGATTGTTTGGCTGCTGAATTTAAAGATTGGGAAGTGAGTTGGTAAATGTTTAAGGAAACTAAAAGTAGGTCAGTAAAAAAATCTATTGGTTGGAGGATGTTGGCAATAATTAATAGTTACATTATTTTAGCAATGTATATCACAGATTCACCTTTATATAATGCTATATTGATGAATGTAACGGGAGCAGTTTTGTATTATGTGTATGAAAGAGCGTGGAATAATACACATGCTGGAAGGTATATAGAATGACTATATTAATAGTAGGTGATACTTGTACAGATGTTTTCATTTATGGTGAAATAAAACGATTAAGTCCTGAAGCACCAGTACCAGTACTTAATCCAGTAAAAGAAATTTCAAATGATGGGATGGCGAAAAATGTTCTTAATAACGTGGCAGCTTTAAAAGTAGAAGCATTTTCTGTTACTAATAAAAATAGTATTAGAAAAGTTAGATATGTAGATTATAAATCTAACCAATTAGTTTTAAGAGTAGACGAACATGACTTTTGTGATAGGATTGAAAGAGATGTATTATTAGATATAAAGGATAATGTAAGTTATATGTCAATGGCAGGTAAACTTACATTTGATGCAATTATTATTTCAGATTATTGTAAAGGGTTTTTAGAAAAAGAAGATATTCAATATATCTGTGAAAATAATAAGAATGTATTTATTGATACTAAAAAAGAACTTGGTGATTGGATAAATTCTGCCACATATATAAAAATTAATTCTTTAGAGTATGCCAAAAATAAAAACTTTTTTGAAAGTAGTAATGTTATTGACAAAACTATCATTACTAAGGGTAATGAAGGGTGTTTATTTCAAGGTAAAATTTATCCAACTGACGATGTACCTGTAAAAGATATATCAGGTGCAGGTGATACTTTTCTTGCTGGATTGACAGTAGAATATGTTAAGACGAAAGATATAATGAAGGCGATTAAGTATGCACAAGAATGTACTAAAATTGTAGTACAGAAACACGGAGTTTCTACTATATGAAACTTAATAGTACATTAAAAAAATGGTTGTATAATAAGTATACAGATAATATACCAGATAAACTAAGTTTATTATTAAAAGAACAAGGTGTACCAGATGAGTGGATCTTACCTAGTACAATAATAATTCATAGACTTTCAAATATGCCTTGGTATACACAAGATGAGTTATTACGAGATACAAAATTATCTAAAGAAGATTTAATTGAATTAAATTCTATAATTCGTAAATCTGATATACTACAAGATGTAATATTAAATGTTGGGCTTGGTAAAAAGTATTGGAATACTATAATACCTTTATTAAATACAGGTTCTGTTGATAATGTTATAAATTATAAATACAATTTTCCATTAAGATTAGGAATTTATCCAGGGATATCTTGTATGTTTTATTGTGGGTTCTGTGGTAGAAATCAACAAGCAAGATATAGAAGTGATATTCAAGGTGAAAGTTTAGAAATGTTTAAAAATATTTTTAAGGCTATGCCAACGACTTCTACTATTTCAATATCTGGTGGACTTGAACCACTAACTCATTCTAAGATAGGAAAAATAATAAGTACAGCTAAAAGTTATGGAATAAGAGTACCATTGATTACGAACGCAAATAATTTAACTAATAAATTTGTAGAAAAACATCCAGGTTTATTAGAGTTAGATTCATTACGAGTTTCTTTATATGGTATCGATGAAGAGTCTACTTATTTAGTTACAAGAAAAAAGGGTGCATATAATTTAGTTAAAAATAATATAATAAACTTTTTGAAACTTAGAAATAAATCAAATCCTGAACTAAAAGTTGGATTAAATTATATAGTAATACCAGAAAATGTAGACCACGTTCCTAAATTGATTGATTATATTGCAGAAGTAAATAATAATGTTGATGGACTTGGTATAGATTTTATAACTATTAGAGAAGATTTTGGTAGTGTTACTGATACTATTGGTGATGACATTGAGAGAACACATGAATTAGATGGATTTTTGTCTCCAGATGATAGAAAAATTTTAATAGATACATTTAAAGAATTTAATAGAAAAAAAGAAATACAATGTCCTACTGTAAACGTTGATTTTGGTTACGCTTTAGTACAAATAAATGAAGGTATTTTAGGAGACCAAATAAAAATGGTCAATGGAACTGATATGAGAAAATCAGCATACCCACAAGTATCAGTAGCAGTTGATAGTTATGGTGATGTATTTCTTTACAGAGAAGCAGGATTTCTTGATAGACCTGGTAATGATAAGTTTATAATAGGTAGAATAACTAAACAAAAATCACTTGAAGATATAATTGTAGATTTTATTAATAATAAAAAAGAGATAAAACGACACGTAAGTGACGCAAGATTTATGGATGCATTTGACCATTTAGCAACAGTTTTAATAAATCAAGCACAAGACGATAAAGATTTAGGTATACCATTTGAATTAGGTCCAGTATCTGTAAGAAGAGTTATTGATACAGAAAAAACAACACAGAAGAAAAATGGGTTGTTTGGAACAATTCATCAATAGGAGATTATAATATGGTAAAAGTTGGTTTAATAGGTTATGGAAATTGGGGTAAGTTACTTTATAAAAAAATAGATGGATTTGCAGATGTAGAATTTGTCTGTAGAAGTAAAGATACTTATCTTGATAAATTAGATAGTGTTAATTGGGTTGTGATTGCAACACCAAACGATACTCATTATGAAATAGTTAAGAATTGTTTAAATGTTGGTAAAAATGTATTTTGTGAAAAACCACTTACACCGACACACGAACAATCGTTAGAATTATTTAAATTAGCAAAAGAGAAAGATGTTAGATTATATGTAGATGATATTCAAAATCATAGAGAAGTAAAATGGGATTTGATGGAAAATAATTTAGTTGAACGAAAAAAGAAAGATAACTATAATCATTCTTATTATACTAATAAAGATTTACTTTATAGATTAGCATATCACGATATATACTATTTGTATCCACATATAAAGAACTCAGAAATTGAAAATATTACTCCAATAGATATTGAAAATAAAATGCATTTTAAAGTTAAGTTTAATGATATTACTATTGAGTTTGTGTATGATACGAATTATAGTTATGATAGAGTACATCATATTAATGGTACAAGTTTAATGGGTGATGGGAGTGATGACCCATTAGGTAATATGTTAGAAAAAGTTATACTTTATCAAATAGTTGATTTTACGTATAATGAAAGTATAACATTGTTTACTAACCGCTTTATAGATACCATAAATAAAAATCTATTTTTATGATTATTATAGATATTTATATATGTTAAATGTATAAGGTTATACACAATGAGTGATAAAAAAAATATAGTAGTTATTCCTATGATAATTCCAAAAGATAAAAATTTGGATAAGTTTGGTGGGTGGCAATGGATGTTAAATTCAAAAACAGCGTGGAAATACTGGTGTAAAAGAAATGGTTATGAATTAGTGATTTATGATGAACCTTCTTTAGAAGATACAACTAAGTATAAGATTACTACACAGAGATGGTTTGATATTTTTAATTTTCTTGATAGAAAAAATATTAAATATGATCAAGTAGCAATGGTAGATGCGTCTTCTTTTCCAAAATGGAATTGTCCTGACTTTTTTAAATTAACAGATAATAAATTTACAGTTGGTCTTGAAAATGATAATCTTAGATGGATTTATGAAAGTGTGCAGGGATATAAGAATATTTTTAATAATTATGAATTAGATATTAGTAAATACTTTTGTACTCAATTTGTTATCTTTAATAAGTCTCATAAAGAATTATTTAAAAAATTTGAAAAATTTTATAAAGATAACGTTGATGAACTTGTTAAATTACAAACTAAAACAGTTAAGAGGGGGACAGATCAAACACCATTTAATTACGTTATGCAAATGAATAATGTAGATATAAACTATTTACCGAAACCTTTTAGACTATCTCATTTATATCGTAAAGAAATGTTAGGTCATAATTGGCAATTAAATGAAGATACGATACCGTTTTTTATAAAATACGGCTACGTTTGGTTTTTCAGTGGATTTGATAAAACACAAAGAGATAATTTAATGAGACAAGTGTGGGAACTGGTAAAAGATAGATATGATGAAGACTTTTTTATAAACAATAATAATATAATTGAAAGTAAAGATGTAAATAAGAACGCTACTACACTTAAATTTAAAAAGGATATTTATAATACTTTTAATAAACCACATTTTAAAAATATGACACTTTTAGAATTAGGATGTAATCACGGTAATACAACTAGAGTTTATGCGGAGTGTTTTGGTAAAGTTATAGCAGTTGATATGTTTGAAGATAATATAAAAAAAACAAAAAGTAAATGTCAAGATGTAAACAATGTTCAGTTTATTACAGCAGATGTTTATGATAATAAATTTAAATTACCTGAAGCAGATGTAGTTCATATAGACGCAGGGCATACATATCAACAAGTTGCATATGATATAGATAGGTGTATTGATCAACTAGATAATCCGATTTTTATTTTAGATGATTATGGAAATCCTAAACAAGAAATTAAAAAAGTGATAAATGATAAAGTGAAACAGTATCAATTAAAAATTGATAAATTTATAGGTGAAAAAGATGGGTTTGTATGTACCCACGGATTAGCTTTTAATGATAGAGAAGGTGTTATCATTAATTTAAAATAAAATGTATTTATAGTTAAAAAACAATACTTATTTAAAATAGGAGTTATAATATGAAAATATTAGTTACAGGTGGAGCCGGTTTCATCGGAAGCCACATAGTAGATAGATTATTGACTGAAGGTCACGAAGTTACAGTTCTAGATTTATGGGAAAGTAATGAAGCAAAAGTTCATTTAGATAATCCAAATTATAAACTAGTAGTTGGAAATGTTTTAGATGATGATTTACTTGATGATTTAGTTAGTGGTAAGGACAGAGTTATACATATGGCTGCTGTACTAGGTACAAGTGAAACTATTACTACTTATGATGTAGAACAAGTTGCAGCAGTAAATGTTGTTGGAACTGTAAAGATGTTGAAGTTGTGTAAGAAACATGGTGTGGGTAGAGTAGTTATACCAACGACACCTGATGTAACTTGGTTGAACCCATATAAAATCACAAAGGCCGCTATTGAAAAGTTTGCTCAATTATTTTCTAAGAACTATGGAGTTGAAACTGTTTGTATGAAACTTGGTAATATTTATGGTTCAAGAGAAAGATGGTTAGACGGTCCTAAAGAAGCACCGTATAATTATCAGAAAGTTATACCAACTATTTTGATGGAAACTTTAAAAGGAAATAAATTTAATATTTATGGTAATGGTGATCAGAAATCAGAATACATATACGTTGAAGATGTAGTAGAATCATTTTATAGGACTCTTACTTCTGATAAAGATTTAGGTGGAAAAGTTATTCACGTTGGTAGAGATCAAAATCAATCTGTAAATGAAATTATTGATGCAGTTGAAGAAGCGTGGGGTAGAAAAGTTGATAGGAATTATGTTGATATGAGACCAGGTGAACATCATGTTGAGATTACACTAGATCCAACATTACTAAAAGAGTTGTTAGATTATGAATTACAATGGGATTTACCTGAAGGATTGAAAGAAACGATAGAATATTACGAGAAAGCGTACTCAGAGTTATATTAGTAATGAAGAATGTAGTTTTTATGATGAACGTGGATTTAGCAAAAGAAGGAAGATTTGCTAGTTCACGGACAGATCCATATAAATATTCTATTGATAGTTGGAAAAGATGGTGTGATAAAAATGATTGTGAATTATTTGTATTAACAGAAGAAGTAATAGATCACGATATAATGGGTATATGTTGGCAACGTTGGTATATTTTTGATTTATTAGAATCTAACGGTATAGAATATGATCAGATTTTGTCTGTTGATGCAGATACAATAGTACACCCAGATTGTCCTAATTTTTTTGAAATGACAGATAATAAATTTACAGTTGTTGACTTTGATGGTAGTTGGGATTGGGTACTTAGAAGTATAGAATCTTATTCAAAGCATGTATTTGAGGATTATAAGTTAAAGGATTGGTGGAAATATTTTGACAGTGGTTTTTGGATAGTTAATAAATCTCATAAATCTTTTGCAAAAAAACTTACAGATTTTTATCATAGTAATTCAGAATTATTAATACAAATGCAAAACAAATTTCTTACTGGAACTGAACAAACACCGTTAAATTTTATGTTAGATATTGAAAACGTAGATGTAAAACATTTACCTTATGAATTTAATATGAATGACATGAATAGAAAAGAAGTATTATCAGAAGATTTATTGTTTACTAAAGTAGGTTGGGTATATCAATTTAATTGTATACCTAATAATAAAAATAATCAACTTACAAATTATTGGATGAAAAAAGCTTATAATTATTTTTACGGAGAATATAAAACATGAAAGTAGATGTTAAAAATATATTAACATTAGCAGCTCATACTGATGATGTGGAAATAGGTTGTGGGGCCAGTTTATATAAGTTTAATGATGCGAATATAAAAGTAATAGCGTTCTCTTTAGCACCAGGTGAAGGTGTTGAAGATGAATTTAGTGAATCTATGGAATTACTAAGTGCGGACTATGATTTACATAAAATGCAAATCAGAGAGTTGAGTTATAGTAGACAAGGAATATTAGATGTTCTTTATAAAGAAGCTAAAAATACAAAATATGATTTAATTTTTTGTCCATCTTCATTTGATACTCATCAAGACCACGCAGTTATTCGTGATGAATGTTTTAGAGCATTTAAGAAAACAACGATGTTAGGTTATGAAATGCCATGGAACAATAGAACATTTGATTCTGATGTATTTATAGAAGTTGACGAGGATCAATTAAATAAAAAAGTTGAACATTTTAAATGTTATAAAAGTCAAATAAATAAACAGTTTTTTACTAAAGAGTATATTTTCAGTATGGCTAAATATAGAGGTTATCAAGTTGGTGTAGAATATGCTGAAGCGTTTGAAACTATAAGAATGTTACTATGAATACAACATTAAAAAATAAATATGTTATAGGAACTCATGTTATGTTCTTTGAAATAGAAATGTTCAAAGATTTTATTGATGGGTTAATAAATCTATTAGAAACAGTTGAAAATAAAGAGAATGTAATAGTTGATTTATGTTTTAATTTATCACAGAAGTTAGAAAAGATAGATACAGATAAGATAGATGAAAAGAGTTTATTAGTTAAATTTTCTAATAATGTAAAAAGATTGGAAATGATAGGAGTTAATGTAGATTGGAGAGTTCACGACGGAGATGACTTTTATTTTCATGCAGATTATAGACGAGATTTAAATTATAATTATTGTAAGAAAGTAGATTATGTTATGTGGGGAGAAACAGATAGTTTCTTTCCTAGAGAAGCTTTTCAGGTAATTGAAACTTTATCTGAGTATACAAAAGAACAGAATATGCATAGATACTTATTAAGCTTTTCAGATAGAAAAATGTGGGATTCATCTTGGGATTCGTTAGTGCATGTTGATTATGAACATTTAGAGTTTATAGATGATGATGAAGGTCATCTAAATCCGAATCAGGCTAAATCACCAATGTCAATTGAAAAGATGAATGAGATAAACGGAAAAGTTGATGAATTCGATTTTACTTATATTACTAAACCTAAGATAAGTGGAGCTTGTTTAGTGTTATCATCAGATTTAATAAAAAGTGGTGTGAATGTACCGTCGTGTTTAATTTATAATGATGACGAAGGGTTATCAGTTATGTGTGAAAAGATATTAGGACAAAATTTTATACAGTTCGTTTGTAAGAATATATTACACGTTCACGCTAGAAGACACCCACAAAAGAGATGTTATGTAGTGAATGAAGATAACCCTCATGCTTTTATAAATAAAAAAGTAGATAATTTTCAAAAACTATTACAAATGTCTAAAAGTAATATTCAAAATTTGACTAATGTAAATAGTAAGTTCTATGAATATAATGATTTAGAAAGAGTATTGGAAGTAACATGAAAAGAGCGTTAATTACAGGTATTAATGGGATGGATGGAAGTCATTTAGCAGATTTTTTATTAGAAAAAGGATATACTGTTTTTGGAATGGAACGTAGGTCATCTTCAAAAAACAGAACTAATACATCACACTTAGAAGATAAGATTACATTTATCAATGGTGATTTAACAGATCAAAATTCATTGTTAAGATGTATTAGAGAATCAGAACCTGATGAAGTTTACAGTTTGGCTTCACAATCATTTGTAGGTGAGAGTTGGAATACACCAGAACAAACAGGTGATGTTACAGGACTTGGAGTTATGAGATTATTAGAAGCGATAAGAGAGAATGGTAAAAAGATAAAATTTTATCAGGCATCGTCATCAGAAATGTTCGGTAGAATGGTAGAAAATCCTGCTAATGAGACTACACCATTTTACCCACGTTCACCTTATGGAGTAGCAAAGTTATATGGTCATTGGATTACAGTAAATTATAGAGAATCTTATGATATGTTTAATGTAAGTGGTATCTTATTTAATCATGAATCAGAAAGAAGGGGAATAGAATTTGTAACAAGAAAAATATCAGATGGTGTAGCTAAAATTCATTTAGGAATGCAAAATGAGTTAGTACTAGGTAATTTAGATGCAAAACGAGATTGGGGATATGCACCAGATTATGTTGAAGCTATGTGGATGATGTTACAACAAGATAAACCAGATGATTATGTTATAGCGACTGGAAAAGATTATAGTATAAGAGAATTTTTAGATTACGCTTTTGGTCACGTAGGTATAAATGATTGGGAAAAGTATGTTAAACAAGATGAAAGATATATGAGACCTGCAGAAGTTGCTGTATTATGTGGTGATTCTTCAAAAGCAGAAAAAGAATTGGGATGGGTTCCGAGAACATCATTTAAAGATATGGTAACCAAAATGGTTGAAAATGATATAAGATATGCTAGTAGGAGATAAATAAATGAAAGTTTTAATAACAGGTGGATCAGGAACTATTGGTAGATCATTTATAAAAAATTATAAAGATTTTTTTGATATTTTTAGTTATAGTAGAGATGAAAATAAACAAACTCAATTAACTAGACAGTTTCCTGTTGTTAAACAATACTTAGGTAATGTAGAAGATAGAGAAGCAGTTTTTAGAGTTTATGAAAAAGTTAAACCAGATATTGTAATACATGCTGCGGCAGTAAAACATATTAATTTAGCAGAGAAACAACCAATTCAAACTTGTAAAGTAAATATAGTTGGTAGTTTAAATATAATAGAAGCCTCTGTAAGATATGATATACCTGTAACTGTAGCGATTAGTACTGATAAGGCATGTTCTTATGAGAGTGTATACGGAGGATCTAAATGGTTAATGGAAAGATGTTTTTTAGAGGCTAACAGTAATAGAAATAAATTTTCAGTATGTAGATTTGCCAACGTTGCACATAGCGATGGTTCAGTTTTACCATTTTGGTTAAAACAGAAAGAAGAAGGTAAACCATTAAAACTTACTGATCCAGAAATGAATAGATTGATGTTTACACAGGATGACGCCGCTAATTTAATTTATAGAACTATTGATTATACTCGTAAACATGAAGGTGGATTTGTATGTTCTTATAAGATGAAGTGTGTGAATATGTTTGATTTAGCTAAAACTATATCTGATAATATTGAAATAGTCGGAAGACGACCCGGTGAAAAAAGAGATGAAGATTTGATATCTGAACATGAGTTGTCATATACATATGTTAAAGGTAATGATATTCATATTAGAGCTGAAGAAAATACCTATGATAAAAAACTAGAAGTACCTTATAATTCACATAGTGCTGAAAAGATGACACCAAAACAAATAAAAGAGTTAGTTGAATGGAATTAAAAGATTGTAAGATAGCTTGGTTTACTGAGGGTGGTTGGCAAGGTAAGGTTTCATTAGATAATCCAAATATGAGAAATGATGTTTCTACTAAATATATTTTAGGAGCTGAACACTTTCCTATATTTCAGATACCACAAGTTTTACAACATTTTGGTGAGAATCATTTTGACTTTGCAATAGTAACATTACCAAAGACTAACGTAGATAAGTTATTACAATTTGATATGATTGGAGACTTAAAAAAATTAAGTAAGAAAGTTATATCAATGCAAGAAGGTCCTCATTGGTATTTTCAAGACTATGCAATGGAAGAACAAATTTGGTGGTATAATACTCTTACTGAATTTGATATGTTATTTGCTCATAATAAAAAAGATGTAAAGTATTATGAAGGATTAACAAATAAACCAGTACATAAGATGCCAACTCTAATGTTAGCAGAGAGGTTAGGAATTATCCCAAGAAATGAATGGGGTGATACAGTAATGATTGGTGGTAATATGGTTAGATGGTATGGTGGATTTGATTCTTATGTGGTAGCACAAGAGTTTGATATGCCAATATATGCTCCATCTATGGGTAGAAAAATAGATAGAGAAGATGAAATGAATATAACCCATTTACCATACATGACTTGGGTTGAGTGGATGAATAATTTGAGTCAATTTCACATAGGAATTCATTTAATGCCGACACATGCCGCAGGGACATTCACATTGAATTGTGCATTTCACGGGATACCTTGTATTGGTTATAAAGGGTTAGATACACAAGAGGAATTACATCCTTTATTGTCAGTAGATGATGGAGATATAGAAACAGCAAAACAGTTAGCTAATAAACTTAAAGATGATTCTTTTTATCAAGAGTGTAGTACAATGTGTAGAGAAAATTATGTAAAGTCGTTGTATAATGAAAAGAATTTTGTACCATATATAACAGATATATTTGAGGACTTATTATAAAATGAAAATAGGAATAGTAGGACAAGGTTTCGTGGGAACTGCAATTAAGGTTGGGTTTGAACCACATTATGAGTTAGAAACATATGATGCGTTTGATGAATCTAAATGTACTGGTAATTTAGCTGATTTAGTTGCTAAATGTGAAGTAATATTTGTATGTGTACCAACACCAATGAATAAAGACGGAACTTGTCATACAGATATAGTTGAGAGTGTTGTAGAGAGAATTAATCGTAAAAGACAGGGATATTTAAGAGTTACATTGAAACGCGATACAATAGTAGTTCTAAAATCTACAGTTCCACCAGGAACTACAGATAGATTAAATAAAAAATATAAAGATATAAGTGTTATATTTAATCCGGAGTTTCTTACAGAAACAAATTTTATAGAAGATTTCAAAAATCAAACTCGTATTATATTAGGTGGTACAAGAAAAGGAACTAATCTATTACGACAAATTTATAGTAAAGTATTTCCGACAGCACATATTATCAAGACAGGTTCAATAACAGCAGAAATGGTAAAGTATATGACAAATACTTATTTGGCTACAAAGGTATCATTTGCTAATGAGATAAAACAAATATGTGATAAAGTAGGAGCTGATTATGACAAAGTTACAGAGTATGCTACACTTGATGAACGATTAGGTAAAACACATTTGGGAGTACCAGGACCCGATGGAGATTGTGGGTTCGGTGGACATTGTTTACCAAAAGATTTAAACGCGTTAATATGTGTAGCGCATGAATTTGACATTGTACCGGAAGTGTTAGAGGCAGTTGTAGAAACAAATGATAAAGTAAGAGAAAATAGAGATTGGGAAAAGATGAAAGGAAGGGCTGTAGTAGATGAATAAAACATTAATAATAGGTGGTAACGGTTATGTTGGAACGAGGTTATATTCATATTTAAGTGTTGATGAAGAAAATATGCAATCAGATAAAGATGTTGATATAATTGATACTTGTTGGTTTGTTGGACTAGATAAACCAATAGAAGATACAATAATTGAAGACTATAGAAATATGAGTAAAGAATTTTATTCAGAGTATGATACTATTATTTTATTAGCTGGACATTCAAGTGTTAAAATGTCAGAAGCAAAATCTAATAGTTGTTTTAATAATAATGTAAAGAACTTTATAGAGTTACTAGATAAACTAACAACACAAAAGTTTATTTATGCTAGTAGTTCAAGTGTGTATGGTTCAGTAGGTGGTAGAACTGTTAATGAAAAGTATTATGGGTTTGAACCATACAATCAATATGATATATCAAAACATACTGCTGATTTATATGCTGTAAAATCAGATTTAGAATATTATGGATTACGGTTTGGTACTGTTAATGGATATTCTCCTGTGTTAAGAACTGATGTAATGATAAATGCTATGGTTAATAGTGCATTACAGAATGGAGAAATCAAGTTATTCATTAAAGATACAATGAGACCGATATTGGGATTGAATGATTTGTGTGGAGCAGTTGAAACAATTATAGATTGTAGTGAAGATAAAAGAGGATTATATAATTTAGCATCATTTAATAAAACAGCAGAACAAATAGCTTATGAAGTAGGTAGTGTTATGAACGTACCTGTTATAGAATATGAATCAGACCCAAGTAATATAATTAATGTTAAGAATCAAACAAAATCTTATAATTTTTCAATTTCAACATTAAAATTTAGGAAAACATTTAAGTTTAAGTTTAAAGAAACAGTTGAGAGTATAACTGAAAGTCTAATTAATAACTGGGATACAATGAAAAAAACTGATAGAAGTGAGCCATACTATTATGAATAGTTACAGAGA
>Ga0080013_1000703_pt1 | contig 46411 bp, 57 predicted proteins | sample ETNvirenome_6_85_FD_69236 | JGI IMG/M metagenome (GOLD analysis project Ga0080013, IMG submission 69236) | Marine viral communities from the Pacific Ocean - ETNP_6_85 (SPADES assembly) (version 2) | ecosystem: Environmental > Aquatic > Marine > Oceanic | place: Pacific Ocean | collected 2013-06-19
CAAGATTTTGGATTTGGTTATATCAGATGGAACATGAGATAAGAACTAAAATACCTATTTTTTATTATAATATATGGGATGATTTACCAGATCCAAAATATAATGAAAATTATTATAGAAGTTCTGATTTGTTAATGGCCATATCAAAACAAACTTATGGTATCAATAAAAGAATACTTGATGATTATGAAGATTGGCAAATTACATATGTTCCACATGGTATTAACAAAAAGAAATTTTTTAAGATAAAGGATAGAGGTGACACTAGATTTAAACAATTTGAAATTGAACAAGGTTTGGATAAATATAAGTTTAAAATTCTTTATTCAAATAGAAACATAAGAAGAAAAGTTCCAGGTGATTGTTTAATGGCATACAAACATTTTATGGATGGACTTGCACCTGAACAAAGAAAAGAATGTGTTTTTGTTTTTCATTCAGCACCCTCTGATGATAATGGAACTGATATGAGAGCTGTTCATCAAGCTATGTGCCCTGAATATCCTGTTATTTTTACTTATGATGGTGGAGGAGCATTTAGTGATGAAGGTATGAATTTCTTATTTAATTCAGCAGATGTTTATATAAATTTAGCATCAAATGAAGGATTTGGATTAGGTTCTTGTGAAGCTCTTACTGTATGTAAACCTATAATAGTAAATGTTACTGGTGGATTACAAGACCAATGTGGATTTACAAAAGAAGATGGTTCATACCTTACAGCTGATGATTACATTGAATTAGGTTCAAATCATAAAGGTCAATATAGAGAACATGGTGAATGGGTTGAACCTGTATTTCCAAGTAATCGTAGTTTACAAGGTTCACCACTTACACCATATATCTTTGATGATAGATGTCAATATGAAGATGCGGGTGAAGCTCTTAAATTTTGGTATGACAAAGGACCAGAAGAAAGAGAAAGATGTGGTGAATTGGGAAGACAATTTGTAAAAGATAAAAATATTGGTATGGATGCGAACAATATGGCTGATAGATTTATTGAATCTATGGATACTGCATTTGAAAATTGGAAACCGAAAGAAAAATATACATTGGAGGTGATATAATGAAAAAATTGATGTTGATATGTGCACCAGTGACAAGTCGTTCAGGTTATGGAGCACATGCTAGAGATTTGGTGAGATCATTTATTAGTCATGACAAGTATAAAATTAAAATTATAGATGTTCGTTGGGGTGAATGTCCAAGAAATGCATTAAATTCAAGTGATAAAAGAGATAAAGCTATATTAGATTGTATTTTACCAATGCCACCACAAGTGGATAAACAGCCAGATATTTATGTTGATATAAGAATACCAAATGAGTTTGAAACATATGGAAAATTTAATATTGGAATAACTGCTGGTATTGAAACTGATATAGTTTCTAAAAAATGGTTAGAAGGTTGTAATAAAATGGATTTTATAATTGTACCTTCAGAACATTCTAAAAATGGATTTGTTAATACTATATATGACAAAATGGAAAATTTATCTGATGGAAGTCAAAATAAAATTGGTCAATTAAAAATTGAAAAACCAATTGAAGTTTTATTTGAAGGTGCTGATGACAATTTGTATAAATCACTTGATGTTAAAGATATATCACCTAAATTTTTAAATTATATAAATGATAAAGTTGAAGAAAAATTTGCATTTCTGTTTGTAGGTCAGTGGACAAAAGGTGGTTTTGGTGAAGATAGAAAGGACATAGGTAAATTAATAAAAGTCTTTTATGAATCATTTGCCAATAAGAAAAAACAGCCAGCTTTGATTTTAAAGACCAGTGGAGCTGGATTTTCTATAATGGATAAAGTGGAATGTGTTAATAAAATTAAAGATATAAAAAATAAATTTCCAGCTGATTGGAAGTTACCTAATGTTTATTTGTTACATGGTAATTTAAGTGACATTGAGATGAATGAATTTTATAATCACCCTAAAATCAAATGCATGGTTTCATTTACTCATGGTGAAGGATTTGGAAGACCATTACTTGAAGCAACGATGACAGGAATGCCCGTGATGACTACTGGATGGAGTGGTCATGTAGATTTTTTAAATAGTGAAAATTCAATTTTGTTAAATGGTGAATTGAAACAAGTTCCTAAGTCTGTGCGGTGGAAAAATATTATAATTAAAGAAAGTAAATGGTTTGTAGTTAATGAACAGAGTGGTTATAAAGCACTTAACTTTGTTTTTGAAAATCAAGGTGAAATCAAACGAAAAGGTCAATCTTTAATGTACGAAAATAGAAAGAAATTTACATTAAATAAAATGGCAGTCAAACTTGATGAAATGATGGAAAAATATACAAGTGACATGCCATCACAAGTTAGTTTAAATTTACCAAAGTTAAAAAAGATTAAAAGTAAAGAACCACTAAAAACAAAATTACCAAAATTAAAAAAGGTAAGTTAATATGAATGATAATTCAATGAAAATAATTTCTAGCTGTCCTTTATGTGAAGAACATTCTTTACATGTTTTTGGAAAAGAACCGGAAATATTTATGCAGTGTTTATATTGTGGTTATGTAAGTTCACCTAAATTTATAGGAAATAAAGATGAATGTAAATCTTACAAAGAACTTACAGATATAATGAAACGGTGGTCAAAATTTCATGAAAATAGGATATGGATTCCAACTATGATGACATTACCGATAGGGATGTTGTATCCATTCGATGATGAAGATAAAAATATGAAATGGGGATATGCAGAAATGGTTGACATACCAAAAGAGGAACAAAAAAATTATCCAGCACCTGATGGTCAATTTTACACAAAAACTTATGACACTAATAACGCTAAAATATATGACACATTTTTTGAAGCAATGTTGGAGTTAAATGAAAAAACAAAAAAAGAACCACAAAAATTAAAATTACCAAAATTAAAGAAGATGTAAACTAATGGCTGTAAGACAACGGAAAATAAATCATGCCGGACGAATCTTAAAAGAACAAACTATACATGATGGAAGTATTTTACCAGGAATGGTTTTACGATTTGCATATAATGCACCCGACATTTATGATAGAAGACCTTTAATATTATTTTTGTTTAAAGAGAGCGACAAGATTGATGGTGTAAATTTAAATTATTTACATGAATATAAAGTACAGGAGTTGTTTGATAGGTCTGTTCAAATGTTTGAGGGAAGAATAAATGAGGCATTTAGAAGAGAGAATTTTTTTAATTTAAATGAAGAATTTGTAAGAGTTGGATTGACAAATAAATTAGCACCATCGGATGTTGATGGTAAAGAATTTTTTGATAGAGTTATAAAACCAAGATATCTCTCAACAGCATCTACAAAAAATTGTTATAGGAGTTATTCATTAAAAAGTGTATCGGCTTTAAAAGTTGTTAATTATGATATTGAAGTTTTAAAACAATATGAAACAACAGGTAAATTTAATCTTTTTGGTGAAAATATAAAAATAGAAGAAAACTAATGAAAATATCATATTCTATATTAACACATAATGAAACAGATTCGTTATTGAAACTGATTGACTTTCTTGTTGACCATAAAGATGATGAAGATGAGATAGTAATTCTTGATGATTATTCAGATAATGAAAAGACTAAAGAAATACTTGATGTGATGGTTTCTATGCATGAAATAAAGTTTGAACAAAGACATTTGTTGAAAGATTATGCTGGACAAAAAAATCACTTAAATCGTATGTGTTCAGGTGATTATATTTTTAATTTAGATGCTGATGAGTTACCACATAAACAGTTAGTTAAAAATATAAAAGAAATATTGGAATCAAATCCTACAATAGATTTATATTATGTACCAAGAATTAATACAGTAGAAGGAATGACACAAGACCATATAAATAAATGGAGATGGAGTGTAAACGAAAAGGGTTGGATAAATTTCCCCGATTGGCAAGGTAGGATATGGAGAAACAGACCAAATATTAGGTGGGAAAAACCTGTACATGAACAGTTAAATGGTTATAAAGAACATACATTTCTTCCACAAGAAGAAGAGTTTTGTTTTTATCATTCAAAAACAATAGATAAGCAAGAAAAACAAAATGAGTTTTATAGTACAATATGATTTTTTTGAGGATAGTAGATAATAAACTATATTCAATTGGAGAAGTTGACAAATTAGGTTTTAATTATTCTGAAGGCTTACGAATACCAGATGAATATATCGATAGACAAAGATTTACCATTATGAGAACTGCGTTTGGTATTGGTGATTGGGGTATAATTTCATCAATGCCGAGGTTGTTGAAGAAAAAATATCCAAAATGTGTTGTGTATGTACCTTCAAAAAAATTAATCAAAAAATTATTTAATGTTGATACAGATATAGTAACTACTGTTTTTAAAAACAATCCATACATTGATTCTTTTAAAGATTACATAATTGGTGAAATATTTCATGATCACTATAGAATTTATGACAATAATAACGTTGACGAACCATTGTTGGAACAGATGTTAAAATTTTGGCAATTTGAAGAAAGTGAATATAAAGATTCACAACCAGAAATATATTGGAGTGAAAAAGAAAAAAGAATTGGTGATAACATAATTAAGCAATATGTTGGTGATAAAGAATTTGGTTGTTTATTAGTGTCGGATAGATTTGGAACTCAGAAAGGTAAAATAGACGATGCTACTTTAAATAGAGAAGCGCGGGGGATAAGTAAATTTTTAAAAGAAAATGATTTACCGTATTTTTATTGGACATACAAACCACTAAAAGAAACACCATTTGGTTTTATAAATGGTATTTTAGACATGAGAAATATAGATTTAAGGATTCAGTTATACATAAAGTCTAGAGCAAAACTAAATATAGGAAATCAATGTGGAACAAATCATCTGGTTGCTCGATATTCTAATGTATATGAATTTCAGAGACAATTTCCGTTAGGAAGTAATTTTGTTAGAGGAGAAAATTATTTATGAAAAATGTGGTAGTATACACAGCTATATTTGGAAATTATGATTTTTTATATGAACCAACAATTGTACCTGATAATGTTGATTTCGTATGTTTTACTGATAACAAAAATATGGAATCTAATGTATGGCAAATAAGGAATGTTTTACCATTATATAAAAATCCAGAACTAAAAAATCCATATGTTAGAAATGCTAGAAAGTATAAAGCTTTACCACATAGATTTTTATCTGATTATGAATATAGTATATGGGTGGATGGTAACGCTACTTGTAGAGGAAATATCAATGAACTTGTAAATGAATATTTAGATACTTGTAACATAGCTGTTTATGACAAAATGAGTTGTATGTTAGATCCTTGGGATTGTATTTATGAAGAGGCGAGACGAATATTTCAATTCGGTGAAATAAATTTACAAAGAGAATCAAACAAAGGTATCAAGGCTTATAAAGATAATCCTAAGTTAATAAAAAAACAAGTAGAAAAATATAAAAAAGAAGGATTTCCAGAGCATTTAGGTTTATTAAGTGCGATGGTAATAGTTAGAAGACATAATAAAGATGACTGTATTGAATTGGGTGAAGGGTGGTGGAACGAAATGAAATATTATAGTCATTTGGATCAGATGAGTTTTAACTATGTTACTTGGAAAAACAAAACTAAGTTTAATTGGATAAAAGAAGATGTTAGAAATTGTCGTCATTTTTTAAATGAAGGAAAACATAAAGTGAAGATAAAAATAACAGATGATTATGAACCAATTAATTTAGAATATTTTTTAAATATGAAATTACAACAAGGTGGTGGTGGAAAAGAAGTAATCTTAAACAATAAAACTTTAAAAACTGTAAGAGAAGTTGTTGACTTCTGGAAAAGTAAAGATGTAAAAACTTTTCAACGACAGTTGAATTCATCCAATTGGCAATATTTTAATTGTATGGTTGCGCAATTTAAACATGATGTAGCTAATCATCATGATATGGGTTGGAATAAGTTAACAAAAGAATATTTTGATTCATTAGGAGACATGACTGATGATGAGATAGAAGTATATTTGAAGGAAAATCCAGTAGAATTTGAAAGTGGATTTATAAAACATAGTTATCATAGAGCTGTTGCTATGATTGGTAGGTTAATTTTTGGAAAAAAATATATACCATTTTATATGGACAGAGGACAAATTTATGATAAGTCACCTGTCATTGATAATGTAAAATATATAACTATTCCAGAAACAATAGGCATACCAAGAGGTGACTTTACTGTATGTCAAAGTGGTATATTATCCACGATGGGTATACGACAAAATGACGACTTGGATATAATAATTTCAACAGAGGCTCGTAATCAAATTTTTAAAGGAGATAAATATTTTATTAGAAGAAATGGTGTGGAAATTTTCGAAAAAGATAAAGGTAAATTTATAATCTTTGACGCACAAGGTGATGATGACTTAATTGAAAATTATAGCTTTCAAATAGATGGTTATAACTTTCTTGAACCAAGATTTTATTTTAGTCGGAAAAATAAAAAAACTGAGAAGGATTTGGAAGATTGGAAAGGAATAGAAAGATTTTTTGAATTGGAAAATTATAAAGGTTATCCATTTAACCAGTTAACATTGAAACAATGGGGATATAATTTTATATGAAAAATATAGTTTTTATACCAAATATAAAATTAGGAGATGGTGCTCGTGCACTGTCATATGAGTATTCAATACGGAGTTGGAAAAGTTGGTGTAATAAACATGACGCTGAATTGTTAATTTGGGAAGATTTAGTTTTTCCTGTAGAAAGAATGAAAATAACTTGGCAGAGATATTATTTATTTGATATATTAGAAGATAATGACATAAAGTATAATCAGGTTTTAATGGTTGACGCGGATACAATAGTTCATCCAGATTGTCCTAACTTTTTTAAAGAAACTGAAAATAAATATTGTGGAGTTATGAATGATGGATGTTATGAATGGGTTAACAGAAGTATTAGTGGTTTTGGAGATGAATTATTTAATGGTAAAAGAATAAAGCCGTGGAAATATATAAATGGAGGATTTCAAATAGTTAATAATAGTCATAAACAATTTTTTATGGATATGATAAAATATTATTGGGAAAATAGTGATAAAATAATTAATACTATTGGTAAATTAAAAACTGCTACTGATCAAACAATAATAAATTTTTTATTAACAGAACATAATATTGATGTAAAAATATTACCACCATGTTATAATTTGCAAGATTTATTTAGGAAAAGTCTATTACATATACCAGGACATAGTTGGTGGGAAGATAATTTAGAAAATTTATATAATTCAGGATGGATATATCACTTCAATGCGATACCACAAAATGATAGACATGCGAATTATTGGATTGAAAGAGTTTACAAAGAACTATATAAATGATAAAGGTAAGTATATGAAAAAAACATTTTTAAGATTGGGTAAGCAACCAATAACAAATAATTTTTTAACTAAACATCAATTTGAAGATGAGTATTTTTATAATTTAGATGTACAGTTTGATACGGATACAAAATTGGTGTCCATAACAAAAATGATTGATCCTGAAATGATGTTTAATGATGAATATGTTCATAGAGCATCTCAATCTATTACAATGTGTAAACATTTTGAAGATATTAGTAATCAACTTCAAAAAAGACATAAAAAGGTGTTGGAAATTGGAAGTAATGATGGAGTATTTCTTAAACATTGGAATACTGGGGATGCAATAGCTGTAGAACCTTGTGGTAATTTTGCAAAAGAAACACAAGAAATGGGATATAAAACATATGCTGAATTTTGGACACAAGAGTTAGCTAATAAATTACTTGTTAAGCATGGAAAACAAGATGTAATATATGCAGCTAATTGTATATGTCATATTCATGATTTAGATGACACGTTTAGAGCTGTAGAATTATTACTTGAAGAAGACGGGGTATTTGTATTTGAAGATCCATCACTTTTTAACATTGTAAAAAACACATCATATGATCAGATATATGATGAACATCCACATATGTTTTCTGTTATAGCGTTGGATAACTTGTTGCAGAGAAATGGTTTACAAATTGTAAAGGTTGAAAATTTATCTGTTCATGGTGGATCAAACAGAATATTCGCAATGAAGTTATCTCAGGATGTCATTCATGAAAGTGTTTATCAAAATAAGCGACAAGAAGAAGACTTAGGATTAGATAAATTTGAAGCATTTGAATCTTTTACATTAAGAGTTGAAAACTCTAAAACTGAATTGATTAAATTACTTACAACTTTAAAACAGCAAGGTAAAAAAGTAATAAGTTATGGTGCAACATATAAATCAACAACAATTTTTAATTATTGTGGAATTGATTCAGATTTGATTGCTTATGTTACAGATACAACTCTTGATAAACAAGGTAAGTATACACCAGGTATGCACATATCTATTGTTTCACCTGAACAAGGATTTGATGATACTGTTGATTATGCATTTTTGGGAGCATGGAATTTTGTTAAAGAAATATCAACTAAAGAATCAGAATTTCTTAATCGTGGTGGTAAGTTTATAACTCATGTACCAGAAGTTAGAATTATAGGAGAGAATATATGAATGGTGTAAAAGAACATAGTATTAAATTTCATGAAGATGATAGAGCACAAAGATTACAAGATGTATATAAAGAAGTTATGTCAGATGCGCAGATTAATATATCTTATGTTAATTCTACGGAACATGCGGTTGGTTGGCATTCACATAAAATACAAGCGGAGTATTGGTTTGTTATAAAAGGTGCTTTAAAAGTTGGTTTGGCTAGAAGAAAAAATTGGGAAGAAGATTATGGTGGTTTTGAGTATTCACCAGTAGAACTAGCTGAACAATCTGAAGTAGAGTTTCATTACCTGTCAGATAAAAATCCAAGAGTTTTAGAAATTCCTCCAGGAATATGTCATGGTTATAAGGCTATGATACCTGGAACTATATTGATGTATTATCTTACAGAAAAATATGAAACAGTAGCTAAATTTGATGATGAAAGATATCCAATAGGATACTTTGGAGAAGATTGGGGTACTTCAAGTAAATGAATTACATAAATAAGACAATATTAATTACTGGTGGAACTGGATATATTGGTTCTGCATTGGTAGATAAATTTAATTCTATTGATTGTAATTTAATTATTTCTAAGGGTGACGTTTCTAAGAAAACAACTTGGAATGATATCATAACAGATAAAATAGATTTTATTTTTCATTTAGCTGCAAGGGAATTAAGTTTTGACAAAGATGTAGAAAGAGATTTGAATGTAAATGCAGTTTCAATATTACATATGTTACAAACTTGTGTAGAAAAGAATTATAATCCAAGAATTATTTTTTCAAGTTCTACTAATATTTTTGGAAACGCTGAATGTGATGTTGTCAATGAAGACATAAAAGCTAATCCACCAGCTGAATGGTCAGCTCATAAGTTATTAGCAGAAAATTATTTAAGAATGTATAGTAGTAGATTTGGATTAAATACGGTTATATTGAGGTTACCAAATGTTTATGGACCTATTTCAAATAAAGATACAATGAGTAGAATGGTGATAAACAAAGTAATTCAATACGGTATTGAAAATAAAAAAATAAAGTTATATAAAAATAAAGATTGTTATAGAGATTATATATTTGTTGATGACGTTGTTGACGCTTTCTTAAAAGTAGGAATGGGCAATGATGAAATTTTTGATGGAAGATTTTTTGTGGTTGGAAGTGATAAGTTAGTTACCATTTCGGATGTTTGGAACATAATCGCGGATAGTATAGGAGACGTTTCAATTTCGATAGACAATGAAATTGAATTAGGTTTAATAGAAAAGCGTAGTTTTGTAGGAGATTATAAAAGGTTGCGAGAAACCACTAACTGGAAACCAGAGATAAATTTGGAAAAGGGTATTGAAATAACTATTGAGGATTTAAAATGAAGAAAAGTGGATATTTGTTAAAGTTGGATGAATATAGAAAAACCATTAGAGCATTAGAAATATCAAAAAATGTTACAGATGATAAATTGGAATTTCATTTCGAAAGTTTGAAAGACTGGTCAGTTTTTTATACTTTTAAAGAAATAAAAGAGTGGTATAAAACAGTTATTGATAAAAAAGAAATGACTGTTGAAGAGATACCAATAAGTGAGTGTGAAAAATGGATTATAGGTGAGAATGACATTTATCATGAAAGTGGAGAATTTTTTTCTATAAAAGGACTTAGAGTGAAAACTAATATTAGAGAAGTTAAGAAGGGTTGGGATCAACCAATCATAAAACAAACTGGGTTTGATGGTGGAATATTAGGAATTATTAGAAAACGATTTGATGGTATACCACACTATTTATTAGAAGCGAAATCAGAACCTGGAAATCCAAATATGGTTCAGATAAGTCCAACATTACAAGCGACATTTAGTAATATAAATACAGTTCATTTGGGAAATGTACCACGTTATCTAAATTTTTTCCAAAATTCAGAAAAATATGGAAAAATACATTATAAAACGTGGTTGGCTGAAGATGGAGGTAGATTATATAACAAAAGAAATTTAAATATGCTTATAGAATTAGATGAAAGTTATAATATTACACTCGCTAATGATAATTTCATATGGATGAGTATGTATCAAATAAAAGAGTGTTTGAGACATGACGCTTGGGTCGCAAATTCTATTAGAAGTATTATAGCTTATTTATAGGAGTAAATTATGATTAAAGTATGGGATTACATTAAAGAATATCAGGAACTTAGAGAAGAAATTCTTGAAGCTGTAGATGGTGTATTTAGTGGAGGAACATTGGTTTTTGGACCAAAGGTAGAAGAATTTGAACAGAAATTTTCAACGTATTGCGATTCAAAATTTGGAATCGGGGTAGGGAATTGTACAGATGCTCTTTGTATAGCTTTGAAAAGTTTGGGTATAGGTAAAGGTGATGAAGTTATAACTGTTTCTAACACAGCAGTACCAACAGTTACAGCAATTGTTAGTGTTGGAGCTACTCCCGTGTTTGTAGATATAGATAAATATTCACTGATGGATACAACCAAAATTAAAGAGGTTATCACAGATAACACAAAAGTTATTTTACCAGTTCATCTGTTTGGTCAAGTTTGTGATATGGATGTTATAAATGACATTGCTGAGAGATACAATTTGAAGGTTATCGAGGATTGTGCACAATCACATGGAGCTACTTACAAGGGAAAAAAGGCTGGTTCTTTAGGTGACGTTGGATGTTTTTCATTTTATCCAACTAAAATATTTGGAGCTTATGGAGATGGTGGTTTCATAACAACTAATGATGAAGAATTGTATGATAAGATGAATCGTATGAGATTTTTTGGAATGGAAAGAAAAAAGATGTCATCTGGACATTGGAATGGTAAATATTATGCATTAGAATATGGACCAGATACTAGTAATTCAAGATTGGATGAAGTTCACGCAGCCATACTTCTTACGAAACTTAATTATATTGATGAGTGGATAGATAGAAGGAGAGAAATAGCAAAAAGGTATGATGAAGAATTATCAGACACGAGTTTACAATTACCTAAAGAGGCATCTTGGAATAGACACGCTTATTATATTTATGTAGTCTCTCATCCCGATAGAGATAAGATAATGAAAGAGTTGGTTGAGAATGACATCCATTTAAATATTAGTTATCCATGGCCTGTACATACCATGATTGGGTATGAATATCTTGGTTGGAAAGATGGAGATTTATCTATTACAGAAAAAAATGCAAATGAAATATTTTCACTTCCCATGTATCCAACTTTAACAGATGAAGAACAAACAACAGTCATTGAGATTTTAAAGGAAATAATTCAATGAAAAAATTAGCAGTAATTGCTGGTGGTTGGCACTATGGTTCTCAGTTTTATGAAAAAATGATATCACAAATTGTACCTATTGATTGGGAGATAGATTATTTTTGTGTAGGACATAGGTTACCAACACATTCGAGTACAACAAATGAAAAAGAAGAATGTCGTCAATATAATGGTAATAGTATTTTGAAGATGGCTGATAAAATATTATATGAAAAATCATTAACTTCAACTTATTTAGAAGATTTGGGATGGAAATTTACGTTAGAAGAAAATACTCATGGCGATTTAGAATTTTTTAATCAGTGGAGTAATCATTACAACATAGATGATTATGATTTATTTTTTGTTACACATGATGATAACTTAATTTTATCTGATAACTTATTTGTTGATTTATTAGATAAAAAAATTGATTTATATGGTTTGGATGTTGAAACATTTGATTCAAAAACAAGAAAATGTAGCTATAAAGTTTGTAGAAATAAATTAGAATGGTTGTTTGTAGATCACGGATGGAATAGTGGTAGGATTACTCCAAGGTGGTCATTTGGATTTTATACAAGAAAATTAATTAATATTTTAGGTGATAGATTTTCACAATTTGATGACAGTAAATTAAACAGAAAAGGTCAGTTTGACTCTCCAAAAAGTCACCAAGCTTTAAATAACTGGAATGCACCATCTCATCAATTTATAGCTTTTATGATTGACAACAATTTACTTGAAGATATTAGATATTTGTCAAATACAAAAAGAGTTAGTAAATATTGTATTGAAGGTGAGAGAGGATTTATAAGTATTGCAGTAGCGGGTGGACAACCACATTACATTAATAGTGCTACTGATATGATAAGAGATAGGAATATAATATGAAAATAGCTTTTTTTACAGAATCGGAATTTGAAGGAAAGATATCAAGAGATTTTGATAACATGAGAACTGAATATGCTTGGTATGTGGCTCTTGATTCAACACATCATCCTATAGTAAAACTACATACTTTGAAAAAAAATATGTATGACTTAGGTATAGTTATAATACCTAAAATGAATATTGAAACAATATCTCAGTATCCAATGATTGAAGAGATGAAGAGAGTGTGTAAGAAGATAGGATTTATGCAAGAAGGTCCACATTGGTATTTCCAAGATTACCCAATGGAACAACAGATATGGTTTTATAATTGTTTGATGGAGATGGATGTAATATTTGCACACAATGAAGCTGATGTTAATTATTTTAGAGGATTGACTGAAAATCAAAATGTACATCAGATGAAATCTTTAATGATTACTGATTATCTTAAAGAATCTAAGGAAAAAACAAATAGTGTAGTAATAGGTGGAAATATGGTAAGATGGTATGGTGGATTTGATTCTTATATTATAGCTCAAGAATTTGGAAGATGGGATAAGGAAAGTGTCGAGATGTATGCACCATCAATGGGAAGAAAGATACAATTAGAAGACCATTTAGAAAATGTAAATCACTTACCGTATATGAACTGGGTAGATTGGGTGAGTAATTTATCAAAGTTTAGGTATGCTGTTCATTTAATGCCAACACACGCCGCTGGAACATTTGCATTGAATTGTGCCTATTGGGGTATTCCTTGTATTGGATACAGAGGTTTAGATACACAAGAAAAATTACATCCACATACTACGGTTGATTTTGGAGACCTTGAACATGCAAGAGGAATTGCAAAACTTTTAACAAGACAACTAAAATGGTACGAAAAATGTTCAAAATGGTGTAAAAAGAATTACGAAGAAAAGTTTTCTGAAAAAGTTTTTAATGAAAATATGAAAGAAATACTTGAGGGAGTTATGGGGTGAAACAATATCAAGTATCTAAAATAAATTTTTCTGATTTTGAAATAATAAGAGATAAATATAATAGAATAGATGATTTGGGTATCAATCATGGAAGAATCATATATTATAATTCTAATGAAAAATTATATTATAAATTATTTAATAAAGATTATTGTAGAAGACATAATTTTATTAAAGCTTATGAAAATAGATTTTTTGAAGAATTAGCTCCATCATTATGTGGAATTTTATATGATGGAAATGACATTGTTGGTTATATATCGAAGGCTGGTAAGATTTTGTCAAGTTCGGAATTTGACGTAAATCTTATACCTCAAGAGTTTACGAATTTATTGATTGATACAATTAAAAATAGTGACTTATTTTTTTATGATTTTGTACCTTCAAATATTATTAAACTAGATGATGGTAGATTAAGTTTAATAGATTTAGAAAGTGTGTATGAAATAAAAGATTTTTTTAAGATAGATAAACATAATGCTAAAATCAAACCAGATTTTTTATATGATATTATTTATGATGAATGGAGAAAACAAATGAAACCAATTAGTTTTATACAACCAAGTAGAAGCAATCTTAAATACCTTAAATGGTCTTATAATTCTATCAGAAAGAATCTTGGATATAGACATGAAATATGTATGGCTGATGATGCTTCAACTGACGGAACTTGGGAGTGGATGAAAGAAATTGCTGAGAAAGATATAAATGTTAAGATACACAGAAATGAAGGACCTAAAAGATTAGGACATACAATATTGTATGATACATTAGTTAATGATTATGCTACTAATGATATTGTTATGATTTATCACGCTGACATGTATGCACTTCCAGGACTTGATGAAGAGATAGATAAACATATAAAACCAGGTGTTGTAGTTAGTGCTACAAGAGTAGAACCACCATTACATCCAGAAGGACCTGAAAAGATACTTAAAGATTATGGAATAGAACCTGAAGAGTTTGATGAACAAAAACTGTTAAATGAATATGAAAGTTTTAAAAGAGGTAATACATCAGAAGGTATATTCGCGCCGTGGGCCATCTATAAATCAGATTTTCAAAAGATAGGTGGACACGACCCATTGTATGCACCACAATCAAAAGAGGATTCTGATATATTTAATAGGTTTATATTGGCTGGATATAAATTAGTTCAAACTTGGGAAGGTTTTGTATATCATATGACTTGTCGTGGTTCAAGATTCGCGGATGGTGCTAAAAGAAATCCAAATGGTGAAGTATTTATGAAGGATAGAGAAACAGACGAATGGTTAAAACAGAATCAACGAAGTACTCGTAACTTCATTCGTAAATGGGGTCATTTTGTTAGACACGACAAATATATGAAACCAATTATACCACCTAAATATGATATCGGTTTTGTTGCTAGGAATTGTAAGTATGAAACTTTATATGAATTAGAGCCTTGGTGTTCAACTATCTATGTGATAGAAGATAATATAAAACCTTATGTAGAATATGAACAAAAAAATACTTTATTTGATTTAGACAAAAGAATAATGGATATAGGTATTGAACCTTTTAATGATATTGTTGTTGAGTTTGATGCGTTGGAACTAACACCAGAGAAGTTTAATTACATTGCACAATTTCCAGATATACTAAAAGATAGTGGTGAGGTGGGTAAGATGGAATTAGATATATTTAACATAACAATTAACAAATTAAAAACATATGAGAAGGATTTAATAGTATGCGGGCGTTAGTAACTGGTGGTAGTGGTTTAGTGGGTAGACATCTAAAAGATATTTTACCTGAAGAGATTTATATATCATCTGATGATTTTGATTTAACAAATATTGATAGAGTTCACGCTATGTTAGATTTCTTTAGACCAAAAATAGTTATACATTTAGCTGCTCGTGTTGGTGGTATTATGGATAATATAAATCATCCAGTAGATTATCTTGAAGAGAATATTATGATGAATACCAATGTATTAAAGAAGTGTCACGAATTTAATGTAGACAGAGTTATTGGTATTTTAAGTACTTGTGTTTATCCAGATAAGGTAGATACATATCCAATGAAGGAAGAAGACTTATTTAATGGACCACCTACACCAACTAATTTTTCATATGGATTTGCTAAAAGATGTATGGCTGCTCACATAGATTCATATGTAAAACAGTATGACAAAAGATGGTGTTATTTGATTCCTTGTAACTTATATGGTAAATATGACAAATATGAAGAACACCATAGTCACTTCGTTTCGGCATTAATTAAAAAGATATATGAAGCTGATGATTCATTGGAATTATGGGGAGATGGTACACCATTACGACAGTTTATGTATGGTGGTGATTTGGCGAGAGTGATTAAGTATATAATTGATAATGATATAGTTGATAATTTTAACGTTGCACCTAAAGAAGTATATAGTATAGATGAAATTACAAAAATTGGAAAAAAGGCTTGTGAAAAAGATAAATTAGTTGTAACTTATGACAATACAAAATCAAATGGACAATTTAGAAAAGATGTAGATTCATCTAAATTACTGTTAATGTTAAAAGATTTTAAATTTACCACTTTAGAAGAAGGAATAAAAAAAGTTTATGATAACTTTAGTAAAAGATACAATAGATAACAATGATATTGATCAACTAGTTGATTGGTTAAAAACTTATCCACGATTGACAAAAGGACCACTAACATTAGAATTAGAAGAAAAGTGGTCAAACTGGTTAGGTAGAAAATACTCAGTATTTTGTAATTCAGGATCATCTGCAAATCTTTTGATGTTGTATGCTTTAAAAGAAGGTGGATATTTAAAAAATGATAAGGTAGTTGTTCCATCTGTCGCGTGGGCTACCGATTTAGCTCCTGTAATACAATTAGGATTAGAACCAATTTTATGTGACTCTAACATGGATGATTTATCTGTTGACTTGAATCACTTAGAAAACTTATTTTTATTACATTCACCATCGGTATTGATTCTTGTTTCTGTTTTAGGTTTAGTTCCTGATATGAATAAAATTGTTAAATTATGTGATAAATATAATGTAACATTGTTAGAAGATACTTGTGAATCTATGGGTTGTAGATACAAAGGACAAAAACTTGGAACATTTGGATTGGTGTCCAGTTTCTCTACATTTTTTGGACATCATATTTCTACAATAGAAGGTGGTTTTATTTCAACCGATGATAAAGATTTATATGAAATTTTGGTATCATTGAGAAGTCATGGTTGGGATAGAGATTTAAGTAAGGAGACACAAGTTAAATTACAAAAAGAATGGAATGTTTCAGAATTTAATTCTATGTATACATTTTATTATCCCGGATTTAATTTGAGGTCAACTGACCTACAGGCTTTCATAGGACTGGGACAAATAGATAAATTAAATAGATGGGGTACAAAAAGAGAAAATAATTTTAGAAGATATCAGTGGTTGATTAAAAATGACTACTGGAAACCAAATCCTCAATATGAATCATTTATATCTAATTTTGCATATCCTATAATTCATCCTAATAGGGATAATATAGTTAAAGAATTACAAAAGAATGATGTTGAGGTGAGACCTATGATATGTGGTTCAATGGGAACACAACCTTTTTATGTCAAAGGGTATGGTGAATTGAAATTACCAAATGTTTCTAAAATAGACAGGTATGGATTTTATGTTCCAAATCATCCAAACTTGACAAAACAAGAAATAGAATTTATATGTAACATTATTAATAAGGGGATAGAAGAATGAAAAAAGCTTTGATCACTGGTATCAATGGTCAAGATGGTTCTTATTTAGCAGAATTATTACTTGAAAAAGGTTATGAAGTTCACGGTATTTTAAAAAGGAATTCAGTCGCCGAAAATCAAACTGCTCGACTAGACCATATATTTTCACAGTTAAAACTTGAGTATGCAGATATGACAGATATGGCTTCTTTGATTAGAGTATTACAAGAAGTTCAACCGGCCGAAATATATAATTTAGCAGCTCAATCACATGTTAGAATATCATTTGATCAACCAATTTATACTGCTCAAGTTGTTGCTATTGGAGTTATGAATTTATTAGAATCTATAAGATTGGTTTGTCCTAAAGCTAAATTATATCAAGCGTCATCATCTGAGATGTTTGGTAATAGTATAGATGAAGATGGATTTCAAAGAGAAACTACACCGATGTATCCTTCAAGTCCATATGGATGTGCTAAAGTTTTTGCTTACAATTTGGTTAGGAATTATAGAAATGCGTATGGATTATTTGTTAGTAATGGTATTTTATTTAATCACGAGTCTCCAAGACGAGGTACAAACTTTGTTACTAATAAAGTTGTAAAAGAAGCTTGTAGAATTAAGGTAGGTGAATCTAACAAATTTTATTTAGGAAATTTAAAAGCAGCTAGAGATTGGGGTCATGCTAAAGATTACGTTTATTGTATGTGGTTGATATTACAACACGATGAACCATATGATTTTGTATGTTCTACTGGTGTTTCACATACTGTTGAAGATTTAGTTGACTATGTATTTAAAAAACTTGGGATGCCAAACTGGAAACCCTTTGTCGGTCAAGATGATAAATATTTTAGACCTGAAGAATTAGATACATTAAAGGGTGATTGTTCTAAAGCCAAAAAAGTTTTAGGTTGGAAACATAAATATACATTTGAAACCATGTTAGATGAAATGATTAAATATTGGATGGAACATTATAATGGATAGAAAATTAGGTATATTATTTACAAGTAGAAATAATTATGAATTGTTAGACAGTTGGATGAAAAAAGTTAATACTGAGGAATTTCGTATATTAAATATTGACGAAGATTCTACGGAAGAAAACAAAAAGGTGGGAGTAGATATTTGTCATAAAAACAATATAGTTTATATGGATAGAGAAGAAAGAGGAATGCAAAATAATATTTCAACAGCATCTAGACATTTTAAGTCCAAAGGTATTGATTGGATTATTTGGTTTCAACACGATTGTTTTCCATTGACTGAAAATTTCTTTTCAAAATTAAATGAATTCCTACACAGAAAAACATTAAGTGAATTTGGAGTGATTGGATTTAACGCTCATCATACTCAATTATCTCATAAAAGATATAGGGATGGATTTAGAGACTTAAACGATACAGCGAGAACTCCATTAGAACCAGGTGATTTGTGGTATAGGAAAAAAGAGTATTGGTCTAACACAGCAGTTGATTATTCTAATGGGTTTGATAAACCATTTGCTGTTGAATCAGTAGCGTGGTATTCAGCTGTAGTTAATATTGATATGTATGAGAAATACATTACACCAACTGATGATTACCATTTTTTCCACGCGTGGGATGATATAGCTTTTCAATTTTTATATAATAATATTTATAATATTTGTTTGTTTCAATTTAATGTGTTACACGATCAACAGAGTAAAAAGGAATTTAACATACCAACAAATTCTCCAAGAGCTGGTGATTTAAGAGAACATTATTATGGTAAGTGGGGAATGTTAGAGGTGTGGAAAGACAGATGGGGATTTGATTATATGGATAGGAATACATTTGAAACTGTTAAAGATCATTATAAAGATACATTGCTTTGGGATTTTTATCATCACGATCCCACGAATGGACCTTTAAAAAGTTTTGACTTATAAAATTGTTTTATATTTATGTACTATATGAATAAAAAGAAAATAACAGCAGTTGTACCTGTACGAAAGGGTTCACAACGAGTAATAAACAAAAACTTTAAACCATTTGCGGATAAGAGTTTATTGGAAGTCAAGTTAGATGTATTGACCAAAATAAAGGTCATTGATGAAATAATTGTAAATACAGATTCAAATAGAGCATTTGAGATTGCAGATAAGTATGGTGTTATTAAACAAGAAAGAGAACCATACTATACAAGTTCTAAGTGCACTGGTAGTGAATTTTTTCAGAATATAGCAGAGACTACAGATACAGATTATTTGATTTATAGTCCATGTACAGCACCATTAGTAAAAGAAATTACTTATTATAATTTTATTAATAAGTTTATTGGTTATTTAGAAATTGGTTACGACAGTTTGACAACTGTAAGAGTTTTGAAACATCATATGTGGTTAGATGATAAACCATTAAATTATGATCCAAAAAATTCACCGAACACACAAGACTTACCAGATATATTTAAGTTGACTTATAGTATTTCAATGGCACCAAGAAAAGTAATGGTAGAGTGTAGGAATGTAGTTTGTAACAAGCCTAAGTTTTATAAGATAAATAATGTTGAAGGGATTGACATAGATGATCAGATAGATTTTGATTTTGCAGAGTTTATGTATAGGAGAATACAAAATGAGTTTTAAAGTTATTGTAATGGGAAACGCACCAAGTGTGTTGTTTAATGAATTTGGTAATAAAATTGATAAATTTGATAAGGTTATTCGGATCAATAATTATGTCATTCAAGGATATGAAAAATATGTTGGTACGAAGACTCATATTTACGTGAGAAGTCATAATTATGAATTTGAACCCTATGATGCATTAGAATATGAAGAGGTGTGGTTAAAATCTCATTGGACAAGGTGGGAGAAAAAACTTGGTATTCTTCCACTTAAAAATATGAAAAAAGCTATGAAAGAAAAAGAAAACATAAAAACACTTCCTCATAAGGGTTCTAAAATTGAAGCGTCTATTAGTTATAAAATTTCTAAGACTAGTGGATTACAAGCTATTGAACAGGCGATTCAACGATTTTATGTTAAAGATAATCCAATTTATATTTATGGTTTTAATTTTTTTAACAGAAAAATAGATGGATATATGGAGACTAAATGTCATCGACCACATTATTTTTTGAACGAACCACCAGGTAGTTATAAGATGTTTACTTCAACTGAGTTTTGGAAAAATGATTATAATGTGGAAAGAAAAATGGTTTTAAAATGGATTGATGAAGGAAAAGTCAAGCCATTATTTGAAAAAGAGATTCAAGACGAACCACTTGATTATTCTGATTTTGAACCATGTGTAGAGTACATCCCTGAACATTTAGTGGGTAGAATTGTACCTGGCTCTAAAATTGGTCCTAAAGAAGAGGATAGGATTTATCCAAGTGGATCTGAAATTGTCACAAAAGATGATTAAGACAAACAACATTATTACTAATTTAATAAAACGGAATTTAATGGGTATTAAAGTTTCATTTGAAGATGAAGGTGCTGATTTTGTTGATGTATCTTTTTTAAAGACGTTCTGTGACAGAAATAATATTCCATTAACTTTAAAAATTGGTGGAGCAGAAGCTATTCGTGACATCAAAGATGCTAACAGATTACAAATTACTAAAATAGTATCTCCAATGATAGAGTCAACTTTTGCATTAGAGAAATTTATTAAAAGTAGTGAAATTTATTATAATGTTAATGGTGGAATACTTGGTATTAATCTTGAATCTATACAGGCTTATGAAAATTTAGAAACAATATTCTCATTTCAAATGATAAATAAATTATCAAGTGTTACAGGGGGTCGTGGAGATTTAGTTCAATCTTTGAACATGGATAGATACGGAAGAATGGTTGATTCAGATAAAATATTTGAGATAACAAGGGACATATTTGAAAACTGTAGAAATCATAATTTGGAATGTACTCTTGGTGGTTCTATGACAGTTGAGTCTAAAGATTTTGTCAACAGTTTGATTTCTGAAAATTTATTAGATAAGTTTGAAACGAGAAATGTCATTGTTGATTGTGAATCTCTTAAATACCACAGCTTTGAAGACGTTATCGAGTCAACATTGGATTTTGAGTTAAATTATTTAAAATTTAGAACAGAATATTACACTAAATTGATTGAACAAGATAAAGTTAGAATTAAAAGAATGGATAAATTAAAATTTAATAAAGTATGAAAAAAAAGATATTAATTGTTGCGACAGTATATAGAGTTGGTGAAAGAATTTATCCATTGATACCTGAGTTTCATAAATTTGCTGACATTGATTTGTTACAGTTAAATGAAATGAGTGACGACATGGTATCTTATGGAAACATAGATTATCGTAAATTATTTCATGAAAAATATGATAAATTTTTTGAATGTATTTATGATGGTACTATATCATCTATACAGTCACAAGGGGCTAAGAACGCACATCCATCAGAAACTATTTTAAATTTGGATGTTACTAAGTATGACATGATTTTTTATGACGATAACCGAAATCGTCATGGTTTATGGAGTTTATATCAAAGGAAACGTTCTGATTGTATTGTGATTGCTAATACTCATTGTAATTCAAGTTTAAATCCACAACCAAATGATAATCCACCAGAAGGTCATAGTAATGGTAATTATATAGTTGATAATTATCAAAAGGTTTTTGATTATTGTTTTGTGCACGGTGACATAGAAAGAAATGCTTATGATAATAAGGATTATATAATAACAGGTGGTATTCCATCAAATGATGAACTAAAATATTATGATAGAACGGATGATTTTATTTTAATTATAGTTAACTTTTTAGGAAATGCTTATTGTCCTTATAATGTTAGTTTTGATGAAGATATGTTTAATAAATTAAATTTATTGGAATTACAAAAACAGTATAACAAAAATGTAGTTTTTAAAACAAAGAGTAGAGCTAATCATTCTTCAGTAATGGCAGACCAAAATTACATAAAATATCTTATGCCAGATGGATTGAACTTTGACATTATAACTGATTTTGAAGATAACAATCAATTAATATGTGGAGCTAGTTTGGTAATAGGTTCAACGTCAACTTTGTCATTTAAACCAATTCAAAAAGGTGTTCCAACTGTATTAACCAACAAAACAGGATGTACAGGAAGTTTTTATAATTATAGAAGTTTAGTTGATGTTGACGAAAATTTCATAGAAAAAGTTGAAAATGAAATACTTTCTGGTAGAGATATTAAATTTATCGAAAACGCTTTGGAAGGTGGTTTACATTTTAATGCTACTGAAAAATATAACCATAAGGTAAAGGAGTTAATGGGTGTATAAAATTTTATCTACAGTTCCTATACAATCTTTTCCTGACACATGTAAAGTTTTGGAATCGGTTGGAGAAGTTATATATTTAGATTATCCAACATATGATGAAGTTTTGGATATGATAGGTGACATTGATGGGTTTTTTCCAAACGCTAGAATGAAAGTAGACAAGAATTTATTAGATAGAGCTGAGAATTTAAAGGTTATTAGTATGCCCGCTATGGGGATAGACCACATAGATACAGAAGAATGTAAAAGAAAAAACATAAAATTGTTTTCAATGTCAGACTCAAAAGATTTTATGAGAAGTGTTTCATCTACAGCGGAGTATACTGTTGGTATGATTCTTTTAATGATGAAAAAATATATCTTGAGTTCAAACTCTGTATTAGAAATGGGTGATTGGAAAGGAGCAGATTATAGAGGATACGACATAAAAGGAAAACGAGTTGGTATTATTGGTTGTGGTGTGGTAGGTTCACAGGTTGAAAAAATATTACTTGGGTTTGACGCTGATGTTGTTAATTATGATCCTTATATAGAAAATCACAGGGTTAAACATTTGGTAAATTTGAATACTCTCTTAACTACATCGGATATTATAACTTGTCATGTACCATTGACTGATGAGACAAGACAGATGATTGGTAGGGAGTGGTTTGACAAAATGGATGGTGTGTACTTTGTGAATGCTTCAAGGGGAGAAGTGATAAATGATTTAGACTTAATAGAAGCAATGAAAAATACTAAAGTTAAATCAGCTGCTTTAGATGTTTTAAGTGGTGAATCAAATGGTAGTATTAATTCACATCCATTAGTTGAGTATGCGAGAGAAAATAGTAATTTGATTATAACACCACATTGTGCTGGTAGTTCTAATGATGGTTTAAAAAAGATATTTAAACATGCGGCAAAAACTTTAATAAATAATATAGGGGATTAAATGAATATTTTATGTGTTATATTGGCCAGAGGTGGTTCAAAGGGAATACCTGGAAAAAATATAAAAGACTTGGCTGGTCATCCATTGTTGGCTTATACAATATGTGAAGCTAGACGTTCAAAGTATATTAATAGAATAATTGTTTCTTCTGATGATGATGAAATTAGAGAAGTTGCTGTAAGATATGGAGCTGAAGCTCCATTTAGAAGACCAGAAGAACTTTCTACAGATACCGCTAAACCAGTAGAATGTAATTTACATGCGACAAAATGGGCTGAAGAAGATGGTGGTATAAAGTATGATTATGTAGTTGAATTGTTATGTACCAATCCTTTTAAAACTGTAGAAGACATTGATTCAGCGATAGAGATGCAGATAGAAACAAATGCTGATTCAGTTATAGCTGTGATGCCATTAGAAGACCATCATCCAATACGAATAAAGAAAATCGTGGATGGTAAAATTAGAGATTTTTGTTTACCAGAAATTCCTGAAAGTAGAAGACAAGATTTAAAACCCGATGCGTATATAAGAAATGGTTCAATATATTGTATGAGAAGAGATATGTTAGAAAAAGGGATTAGATATGGAACGGATAACAGTAGAGCGTATATCATGCCGAGAGAAAGAACTGTGAATATTGATGAATCTATGGATTTTGTTATCGCGTCTATTTTAATGGAAAAAGAAGATAAATCATATGTGAAAGAGGTAGAGTTTGAAGAAAGTTTATAAAAATGAAGATTGTAATATAAATACCATCTTGAATAAAAAAATTGGTGTTGTTGGTTATGGTATACAGGGAAGAGCTCAATCATTAAATTTAAGAGATAGTGGGTGTAATGTAATCATTGGAAATATAGATGATGATTATAAAAAAACTGCAGAGGAAGATGGTTTTGACGTATATGGCATTGATGAGGTAGTTAAACAATGTGATATAATAATGTTATTGATACCCGATGAATCTCATAAATTTATATATGAAGAATATATTGAAAACAATTTAGAGAGTGGTAAGTTATTAGTATTCGCTCATGGATATTCTTTGAGATATAAAAAGATATCTTTACCAAGTTATATTGATGCTGGTCTTCTTGCACCAAGATTTCCCGGTGAACCTATAAGAAACTATTATAAAAATGGAAGAGGTGTTCCAGCGTTTGTTGATGTTATCAATGACTACTCAAATAAAACATTAGATAAATTGTTAGCGTTAGGTTATGCTATAGGTTATTCGAGGGCTGGAATGATTCCTGTTTCATATAAAGAAGAAACTGAATTAGATTTGTTTATTGAACATTTCATAGGTCCATTATTTATTGGTGCTATAGAACATTCATTAAAGTTTTTAGTGGATAGTGGATATTCATCCATTCCTTCAATAATGGAATTATATATGTCAGGTGAAAGAGGATCAATGTGGACAGCGTATGCTAGAGATGGATTATATAAGGCATTAAATAACAACGCCTCACCAACTTGTAAGTTTGGTATATCTTCTCACATGGATTCAACTTTTAATGATGAGTTACAGAAACAAATGGAAAAGGTGGTAGTTGACATTAAGAATGGTAGATTTTCTAATAAACTAGAAATTGAAGAGGGTAGTGGATATGAAACAGTTAATAAATTCTTTGAAGATAAGAAATCTTCTTTTTTAACTGAGACTGAAAATGAAGTTAAGAAATTATTGGAGGAATATCTCTGATGAATAAGGTAGCAGTTGTTACTGGTGGTAGTGGAACGATAGGAAGTGCGATAGCTAAGAAATTGTCGGATAATTATTATGATGTTATTGTAACATATAACACATCAAAGGATGAAGCGGAAAAGACATTGAATACATTGAATGTTAATGGTAATCATATGATTTTTAACGTAGATGTAAGTTCTTCAGATTTTGTTAAAAGTATGTTTAAACATATCTATGAGAGATATGGTGAGATAGATTTACTTGTGAATAACGCTGGATACACTAAGTCATTTAACAAAAATCAAATAAATGATATACCTTCAGATGTTATAGATAAGATGATGGGTTGTAATATAAAGGGTGTTTTTTATTGTTCAAGGGAATTTTTAAATTTAATTGATGGTGACCGCAGTACTAACATCAAAGATTTTAATATAATTAATATAGGTTCTAATTCAACTTATACACTTAACGCTAGTAACTTGATATATGTGGCTACAAAGTCTGCTGTAATAAGTTTGACAAAATCATTTGCTAAGGATTATGGTGAAAAAGTAAGAGTTAATTGTATTTTGCCTGGATTGGTTAGAAGTAAGTTAACTTCTAATTCTACCGACTCTAGGTTTAGTTATGTAAAAGATATTACTCCACTTGGTAGGTTATGTCAACCAGAAGATATCGCTGACACTGTATTGTCTATTACAGAAGACATGAAATTTATAAATGGTCAATGTGTAACCGTAGATGGTGGAAGGACATTAAATGATTAAAAAAATCTTAGTGACTCCACAAGCTTTTGATATATTCAATGATGGTTTACAAAATTTATTTGGAGATGGTTACGTTGTAAAATTTACAGGTGGTCAGATTCAAAGTAAACAGGAATTGATACACAAACTTGAAGGTGTTGATGGTTGTATAATTGGGGGGGAGAAGATAGATAAAGAAGTGTTTGATTGTTGTCCTGATTTAAAAATACTTTCGAGATTTGGTGTTGGTTATGATTCTATTGACATGAATGAAGCAAATTCTCATGATGTTGTCGTTACAGTAGTAACTGACATAAACTATCTTGCGATTGCTAGACATTGTTTAGCCTTATTACTAGCATTAACTAATAACATTCTCACACAAAATGAAATAGTTAAAAATGAAAAATGGTTGAAAACTTATAATTTGTCTCCTGAAACAAATACAATTGGATTGATCGGTATGGGACCAATTGGATTGAAATTTGGAAAGCTTTGTAAAAACATAGGTTATAATGTAATTTATTATTCTAGATGTGATAAAAATTATTCTGTATTTAAATACATAAATTCTATTGATGAGTTGATAATACAATCTAACATAATTTCTTTACATCTAAAAAGTAATACAGAAACAAAAAACATTATTGATAAAAGACGAATAGATTTAATGGAAAATAAATATTTTTTAAATACATCAAGAGGGGATTTAGTAGATGAAGAGTATTTATATAAAAGTTTAAGTAATGGTAAAATAAATGGTGCTGGGTTAGATGTGTTCGTTGATGAACCAGCTATAGGTACATCTAGAAAGATACAGAAATTGAATAATGTTGTTTCAACATGTCACGTAGCTGGTTATGACATTACATCTATAACTGATGTTGGTATTAAATCTATAGAAAATATTAAAAGTTTTTTTAAAGGTGATAAAATAAATAAGATTGTTAATGAGTAAAGATAAACATATAAAGATATTATGTTTAACACCGATTAAACATTTAGATGGAATATATGAACATCTTAAATCATATGGTTCGGTAGATTACAAACCAGATTTAGAAGATGTTGACTTTAATTTTTTTGATATGACTGACTATGATGTCATATTTTGTAATCCAAATAAACAAAGATATATGTTAGATAAATATACATTAAAAGATTTTAAAGGAACTATACTAACTGCTAGTACAGGTCTTAATCATATTGATATAGACTATTGTAAACAGAAAAATATAAATGTTTTATCTCATAAGGAAGACATGGAATTATTAAATGATTTACCATCAACAGCTGAATTAGCATTTGGATTGATGTTATCAATTATAAGAAATATTCCAAATGCATTTAATGACGTTAAAGTTGGTGGTTGGGATTATGATATGTTTATGGGTAATCAGTTAAAAGGAAAAATAATTGGTATAATTGGACTTGGTAGATTAGGTAGAATGATGATGAATTATTGTTGGGGATTTGGAATGTCTCCTGTGATATATGATCCATATAAAGGACATGATAATTTGGAACTGGTTCTTAAAAGATCAGATATAATTTCGTTACACGTACACGTAACTGATGAAACTCGTCACATGATAGATAAAAAGTCATTGACTTGTATGAAGAAAAATTCGTATATTATAAATACATCTCGTGGTGAAATAGTAAACGAGAAGGATATTATAGAATCTTTAAGAGATGGTCATCTTAAAGGTTATGCCACAGATGTGATTGAAGATGAATATGGAAATAGACATACCAGTCCTATAATCAAGGGAATTAGGGATGGTTTGAATATAATAGTAACTCCACATGTAGGTGGAATGACTTGGGAAGGTCAACAAAAAGCCTATAAGTGGTCAATAAATAAATTAAAGGATATTAAAGATGACTAAAATTATAGCAGAAATAGGTTGGAATCACATGGGTGATATCAAGTTAGCGAATCAAATGATGTTTGATGCCAAACAAAGTGGAGCTGATTTTGTTAAGTTTCAAACATGGTCTGTTGATAGATTGAAAAATGGTAGTTGGGATAGTGATGGTAGAAGAGAAATATATGAAAAGGCAGAATTAACTTTTGAAAACCATAAGTTGTTAAAACAGTTTGCTGATGGTCTGGGAGTTACATTCTTTTCATCTGTATTTTCAATTGAAGATGCGGATTTATTATCTAAAATAGAAACTGATTATGTAAAAATAGCAAGTACTGAGTCAAGAAATTATGACTTGTTAGAGCATGTAAATGATATGTTTGATAACATAATTGTTTCAGTTGGTACAGCTACATTTGGTGAAGTTAAAAAGATACTTGACTATATTGATGAAGATAAATTAACTTTAATGCATTGTGTATCATCGTACCCGTGTAATTATGAGAATGCTAATTTACCAAAAATAAATAAACTAAAAGAATTAACTTCTAATGTTGGTTATAGTGATCATACACTTGGTGTTTTATCATCAATAGCGTCAATTGAATATGGTGTTACTATGATAGAAAAACATTTTACAATAGATAATAATTTACCGGGTAGAGACAATCAATTTGCTATTTTACCAGAAGAGTTAAAAAGTTTAAAAAATTATATTGAATTGAGAGATGTCATGAACGTAGATAAAGGTGATGGTCATCAAGAATGTGAATTAGATGCTAGAGAAAATTATAGCGGGAGGTGGAATGGATAAAATTTCAGTAGTGGTAAGGTCAAGAAATGAAGAAAGACACATAGGTTATTGTTTACAAGCTATAACTGATTTCATTGGAAAACCTGAAATCATTCTGGCAGACAACAACTCAACGGATGATACCATTAGAATTGTTAATAGTTTTGAATATCATAATATTAAAAAATTAAATATAGATAACAACAATTACACGCCAGGTAGAGCTTTGAATATAGGTATCAAAGCAGCTACAGGTGATTTTGTGTTAATTTTGTCAGCTCATTGTGAAATTAAAAAAATAGATATATCAAAATTAAAAAACAATTTTGTTGATGATTCTGTTGTTGCTGTATGGGGTAAACAGGTACCAATCATGTATGGTAAAAAAATTGGCATGAGATATATGTGGGCTAATTTTGGTAAAAAGAAACAGATTAACTATTTTTGTGAACCTGAAAACAGATACTTTTTTCACAATGCATTTTCATTTTTTAAAACTGATTTTATAAAACAAAATCCATTTGATGAAGTTTTAGCTGGTAAAGAAGATAGATATTGGGCGACTGATATGATTCAACGTGGTTTTGATATAGTATATGATCCAAGTCATATAGTTAATCATTTTTATACACAGAATGGGGCGACATGGAAAGGGATTGGATAAATTTAAAAAAAAGGCTTGACTTATATGTTTAATTATTTGTATATTAGTGGGAGGATAAAATGTCTGAAGATAACCTAAATAAATGGGAAGAATATGATGACAAAGGTGGTTATAAAAAGATGAAGAAGAAAAAGAAGAAGGGTAGATATAAAAAACCTAAAAAACAGTCTGATTATAGAAAACAGGCTAGGAAAGGAAAGAACAAAAAATGGTAAAAAATATAATGTTTTATATATTTATATATATATTTATGATTGGGTGTAATGGTGGTAATTTAGTTACAGAAACTTGTCCTAATTATTACTTAGAAATAGAAGCTCCCGATTTAGAGATGGATAATAATGGATATTATCATATGACTTATTTATCACAATACATACAAACTTTTACGGTCTTAGAGGCAATGACAGGTTCTAATAATGAATATCAAAAAGTTAGTTGGATTGCTGACAAAGAAGTGATGGTTGAAGGATATTGGACAAATTGTGTAAATGGTAATTCATATACAGATGGAGAAGGAATAGCTAAAACTGTATTATCAACTTGGCAAGAACTTGTTGGAGATACAATAAAAATATATTGTGGTTATGATGATAATTGTAGTATACAATACATAGATAGTTTAGAGGTAATAGTAAATTGAAATATCAAAATAAAGAAGGTATTGCATTAAATTTAACTCAAAAGAATAATAGTTTTACAGATTTGGTTAAAGAGGTTATATCAAAATCAATTAATATGTTAGAGGATTTTGTGGATCCAACTATAGATAATCCTACTAATAATGTATATGATATAATAGAATTTTTAAAAGAGAACTTTGATGTAAAGGATGAAGATGAAAGATAAATTAGGAATATATATACAAAAACTTATGACGGTTGTTCTTGATAGTGAGGAAGAACAATTTGTCAAAGACTTAGCTTATTCAGAATTAAGTAGATTAAATACTGATGTAAGTGAGTTTCTTCTGAAAAATCGTCAAGGTGATGATAAAGAAGAAAAAGAACATACAGAAAAACAACTATTGTTAGAATTTGAGGAGAATAAAAATGGCAAAAATAGATAGTGAAGGTCTTGAACAACTTGCAATTGTAAGAAATGCTCTTGACGGAATGTACGACAAACTTAATAAAAAAGGTGTATATTCAACGGTTCAAGAAGAATTTCAATTTATTGCGGGAGTTGTTGATGACGCAAAACATAAATGGGAGAAGGTAGATGATTCTAACGTATCAGAACCTTCTGTAATGGTTAATGGACAAGAATATAAACCGATTGGAGAATAAAAATGCCTACAAATGATCCAGTACGAGATAGATATAATCCATCATCTGTAAATGTTACCGATTTTCAACCATTTAAGTTTAATGAATTAGAAGTTGATGAATTATTTTGGGAAAATACAGGAACTAATAACAATCCAGCGTTTCGTAAAATAAATGAAAGTCAAGCATTAAACACAAGAACAAGATTGGTTAAAGATGTTGTACAGACAGCTAACATTTATCAAAAGATATAGGTGTGATAAAATCAACACATAAACCTCTCAACATTCCGGGAAAACGAAAACGACTTACTCAAAAAGTAATTGAAGATGCTATTGAACATACTAAATCAAATTCTGAAGCTTCTAGATGGTTAAGTGTATCATATAATACTTATAAGAAGTGGGCTAAATATTATGGTTTATGGGAGAAACACTTAAATCAAGAAGGTTTTGGTGTGAAGAAAGGTTGGGCTACCTACAAAATACCTATGAAAAAGATATTGAATGGGGAACTTAAATCCAAATACACACTTAAACTATTGAAAAAGAGATTGATTGATGAAGGTTATATGGTTGAAGAATGTTATATATGTGGATGGAATGAATCAAGAATTACAGATAACAAGATATGTTTGGGCATTGATTTTCTTGATGGTGATTCAAGTCATACAGTACTTGACAACATGAGATTGTTATGTCCAAATTGTTTTTTATCTAATAACGGATTTTTACATAATTCAAAAGTTTTTTGTAAGTAAGGATATTTATGGCAAAACAAGTAGGAAACACATACAGAGAGACAAAACAAAAGAAAACATCTCAAGGTATGGGTAAAAGAACAAAATATGGAAACAAAGGTGGAGGACCAAATGGCTCGACAAAATCGAAGAGCTACAAGAAAAGGTCGAGAGGTCAAGGAAGACATAGATGAAGCAAGCTGAGTTAAAGGTTGGTGTGAAATTGAAGATTAACAAAAATATACCGAGTGTAAATGGTATGTTATACGAAAATACTGTTATTAAACTTGATGAAGTTGAAGAAAATGAAAAATTAAGGGTTGTAGATGACTTAGGAAGAGTATGGTATGTAACTTTTAATGATGTTTCTTATATTTAAATATAGGAAGCATTAAGGAGAAACGAATTGTCTAAACGAATGTTGATTGTTATAGGAGATGGGGACACGGGAGCGGGGAATGGGTTTTTTGCAACGCTTAGAACATATTACACTGGGGGAGTGGCCAGTCACATTCATTGGTCATGTTATAGCACAGATCCTGACAGTTGGTTAGTTGGGGACACACCATGTGTTGACCCAGACTCTCCGGATTCACTATTCCAGAATGGGGAATACGACTTTTTAAGATTCAAACGGAGTCAAGGTATAGAAGTTGATGTAATCGCTTTATCATATAGTTATTGGACAGGACATGAAGATCCTGACTTTCGCGAAAATACATATAAGAATCTTACTTGTGAGTATACTTTGGAACCACTTGATGAAGATGATAATCCAAATTTTAAAAGTTGTGAATGGTGGTGTATTAATGAAAGTTGTGAAACTAATGACGACAGTTCTTTCGCGAATGAACAGTTCGGTCCTAACTCATTATATGTTAAACTATGGCAATATTATACGGAATATCCCGATTTAGAATATGTTATTTTTATAGGAGGTTCTCAGTGGGAGAGTGATTCTGGTCAAAAACATGTAGTTCCAAACTATAAAATATCAACTTATTCTGATATATCTATACAAGCTCAAGGTGGTCAATTACTTAGGGATGAAATTAGAGACGCCAATATGGTAGATGCCACTGATAGACCTTATAGTTTTCCACCAGAACAAATGATCTCGGACTGTTATGGTTCGGGTTGTGATGAATTTACTCCATCAGAGTGTTGGACAGCTTTTCAAGAAAGTACTTATATGAAGCCTTTCACAGGTCTGAATGAATGTCAACCCGCTTGGAAGCTAACTGCAGGTGGATGGGGTCCTAACAATTTTCTCAAAGCACAGTATGCTGGTATTCCAATAAGTTATTACACGGATCCACCATTTACAGTTGGAAGATGGCCACATGACTCATATAATATGCTAGATGTGTTGAGTTCGATTAGATCAATGGCTACAAAAACAATTAATCATTATACGTTCAATCGAAAAACAGGAAAAACCAATGCGTATTCAAATGATGATGTAGACTTATCTTCTTTTGATAAAGCTTGGATGGGATGTGGTACACAGGCAGGAAGTTTGTTGAGATCAGGAGGTGAAAGTGTCGGAGCAAGCGGGGTTGACTCATATTGGGTGGAACAAGCCATTCCACGTGGAGGAGAGGATGGTGACTTATTACGTAGTTCAGTTTCTAATGTTTTTACTGGAGTTAACAATGCAAGAAAGTTTTATGAATATGCTGACTATACAGATTTTTCAAATGGGGAGTATTGGGAAAGATATTTACATTGGAAAGCTGGAGGATCGTGGGGTGACTATGATTGTCCTAATTGTGGAGATAATATTGCAATTCATCCCGGAAATCTAGGTGGCACTGGTGGGAGTGTTAGTTGTCATTCCTTTAAAGATCGTGAACTTATGTTTTATCGTGGATGGGGTGGAGCTAACAGTTGGAAAGACCCCGAATGGTGGCACTATGATATACGTGCATGTTTAAATAGTGAGAATCATCCAATTATTTTTACAATGGTATGTGATAGCGGAGACTGGGCTCCTGTTAATGAAGACGGTCAGGTATCTCCAGGAATTGGTAGTAGAATAGTTAGTGCTTGGGCTTCATGTAGCAGTTCAACATGGGGGCAGATGCCTTGTGGTGCTGTAGCTGTGATAGGACCAACTGATTTAGATACAGATACAGCATATAACAATCCTTTTCAAGATGCCATTGTAGATGCGTTAACGAAAGATAAAATTACTGAAATAAGTAAACATATACCAGAAGCAATTAAACGAGAATCTGAAATATATGATATGGCGTCGGTTTTGAATGAAAATGAAGGTGACAGTGGCGCGATAACTCCGATGGCTTTTTATGGCGCTGTTTATCATATTATAGGTGATCCAAGTCTTGATGTTCATTTAGGACAACCAAGTAAGTTATTTGTAGATGTGACAGATGAGTTATATGAAAATGGTGGAAAGTATAACAATCCAATACAGTTGTATGACAAGCAGATTTATGTAAATGTCACAGACAACGCTGGAAATCCAGTTGAAGGTGTATTAGGAGCATTGTTATTGGATGAAAATTATCTTTTTGAAGAAGATCCACATATGTCAGAACTTTTGACAACTGAGGAATCTGATGAAAATGGAAATATAGAAATAGATTTTACAGGAATGTCACCAACAGGTTTAAGAGTTACTTTGTGGTTAAACAAATCACAATTTATTAGAAGACCAATTACATTTATATATTTAGGACCAATAGAAGGAGAAGAAGAAGAATGAAAAAAGACATTCAACTTTCGAAAGATCAACAAGAAGAAGTTAAAAGGTTGATTGAAGAGATAACAGAGGAAGCGAAGAGAGTAGTTGAAGATTATGTAAAAAATCCATCTGAGATGAGTGGAAGTGTAACTCAATTACATGTAAATTCACCTATATTAAAGGAATAAAAATGTTATTAAACGAATTTTTAGATAAAGTTGAACAGGAACACATAATTGCAACTTTGTTGAAATATTATAAAGTTAAACCACGTATAATTTATAAATCAATTGATGACTATGCACATTACAATGTGGATAGAAACAGAATTGAAATATCATCAAAACATAAAAAGATACATAACAAAAAACAATTTATCATTACAATGATTCACGAAATAAACCACGCCTTAGATGCAAAGAAATACGGAAGAAATAAATACAAGTCAGAGTATGAAATTGAAGGTGAAATTGCACAACAAAAAGGTGGTGATTTTCATGACGACAATTACTTTGAGGTGAAAGCTGAGAAGTGGGCTCGTAAAGAATATCAAAAATGGCAAAATAAATTCAAATAAATAAAAATAAAGCTTGGCACATATACTAAAAATGTCGTATATTATAGGGTAATGAGAAAAGGATAAAATATGTGTTCAAAATGTAAAAAATTCAAAGGTTATGTCAAATACAAGGGTGAGAAATATTGCACTTGGTATTGTGCTAAGAAGGGATAAATTATGACAAAACAAGAAATATTAGATAGAATATATAATATCATTGATAATAAGGGTTTTAATGATGTAGATTTAGATTTATTAAGAAATGATTTAGAAGATGATATAATATGGGAAAATAAGATGAAAAATATAAAACAAGGAGTAAATAATGAGTAAAGTATTTGAATATTTTAATGAACTTAACGAAGGTGATGAACCTTGTTGTGAAGGTGATGTGAATAATAACTGCACCTGTGGTGAAGTTGAGGATAATTAATATGGTTAGAATAAACGATTTAAAAATTGAACTTTCCGTAAGTAATATGTATTATACATACGATGGTTCATTAACAAGAGAACAGGCATTAGAAATGCAAGAGGAATCTGGTCATCATCCACATGGTTATGGATTTTTTGGTTATAAAGTTGAAGGTGGTGTAACTACTTGGAACTCCTTTAAGTGTTGTGATTAGTATGTATTATAATAAACCAAAACCAGAAACTATATTAAAGAATAAAGAAAACAACCAAAAGTTGTATTCAAAAGAAATAAAATGGTGTCAAGATAATCTTGAATCTATTAGTAAAGATAAATTCTTAATGGATATGTATGGTATATTGATTACAGGCAAAAGAAAGATGACACCAAAAATGATTGAATCCGTTCAGAGGTCAATGACAAGTCCTAAATATGATAAAGTAAAACAGATTGAGGCACAAAAGAAATTAGAACCTATATTAGAAAAGATTTCTTTGGTATTAAAGATGGCCGAACATAAGGGAGATAAGGCAGTTGATTTTATAAGTAATGTAAAAGAGTATGTAGAAACCAATTTCAGAATAACCAAGAAACAAATGGAAGGTTTGAACAAAGTATATAAGAGAGTGAGTGAAGATTTATTTAAAAAGGAGAAAACAAGTGATACCAACTAAACCATATACACCAAGAAAAAGAGCAACAAAGAAAAATCCAATTAGAGGAAAATTCAATCAACTTAGATATAGAATGGGGGAGTCAACCACCTTTAATACAGGTGATATGGTATGGGTTACAGAATTGTTAGAGTTAGACCTTGAGGTTTTTTCACCATCAAGAGAAGATTTAGAAAGAGCAAACAGGTTATGGAAACAATATGCCTAAAGGTAAAAGATTAATAGATGTGATAGGTGAACAAGAAAAATCACAAGATTGGATTGTAACAAAGTTTAAGAAATTAGAAATTTCAATGAAGTTACGTAATCCACCTATGGATGACCCAGATTTAAGATGGGTTGGAAATAAGATAGGAGAATTTAACGGTGGTATTGTTCCAAATAAAGAAGAATTAAATTACGCAAATACATTGTGGAAAAAATATAAATAACAAGGAGAAAAAAAACAAAATGATTACATCCAAAATAATAGATAGAATAACTGCAATAAAAGATTTATTCGCCGATGGAGAAATTGAAGGTGGAGAATTGATTGAGCATATGGATGATTTACTTATTGACATAAAGAATGGTGATGGTGGGTTTGCTGTAACAGATGATGACAGTTATTATGAAACATTTGAAGAAACAGATTTCACAATGTTAGAAATATAAAAAATGAACCAAGAAGAATTAGATAACTTATCTGAAGAAGAATATGAAGCATTATGGGTATGTGATTTATGTGGAAAATCTACATTTAAAACAGAGTATGACTATTTAGTTAGTACAACAAGACACTTAGGATGTCAGTTGGAACTTGAACTTAATGAAAAAAATGCTTGACTTATATAATAAAATAGTTGTATTATAACATAATATGAAAAATCACACATATACAACAAATGGAGCTTTACAGTATAAAAATTCGGGTAAGAAATGTCTTGATTTAATGAAAAAAATGCTTGACTTATATAATAAAATAGTTGTATTATAACATAATATGAAAAATCACACATATACAACAAATGGAGCTTTACAGTATAAAAATTCGGGTAAGAAATGTCTTGATTTGTTTTCTAAAATTGGGAACATGAGACATTTCCCCAAATCATATATATTAGAAATGTTTGAAGAAGCATTTAATGACAATCCAGAATTAGCAACACAAGTAGCATTTTGGGCGAGAGCAGCAAGAGAAGGTGCTGGTGAACGAAAAACTTTCTTTACTATCTTAGATGAAATAAGAAAGATATCACCAGAGTTTATAAGTGACAATGCTCGGATTCTTGCCGAGTTAGGTTATTGGAAAGACCTTGTAAGATACTTCGATATTCCAGGAGTTGTTTCAGTTTTCGCCCAAGCAATTCGTGATAAGGATAGGTTGGCGTGTAAATGGGCTCCAAGAAAGAGTGCGGTTTTAAGGGATGAACTCGGTTTCACTAATCGAGAGTATAGAAAATGGTTGAAGAGATATTCTGAAACTGTTGAACAACAGATGTCCGATGGAGAGTGGGATAAAATCGAATATTCTTCAGTTCCTGGAAATGCTATGAGGAGATATAGCAATTCATTTGATAGGAATGACAACGATAGATTCGTTAGTTGGAAGAATGATAAAACCACAAAGGCATCTGTTTCCGCCACCTATCCTCATCAGATATGGGGTATAAGTGATGAAGCTCTACAAGATAAACTATGGAATAATCTACCAGACCATATTAAACCAGGTGAAAGAATGTTACCAATGATTGATGTTAGTGGTAGTATGTTTGGAAAACCATTAGAGGTCGCTATATCACTTGGTATGTATTTAGCAGAAAGAAATAAATCAGAATTTAAGGATATGTTTTTAACATTTAGTGAGAGTCCACAAATAGTAAAGATAGTGGGAGATACATTAAGAGAAAGAATACAAAATATTAGTAATGCCGATTGGGATATGAATACAGATTTTGAAAAGGCGTATAGACATGTATTAGATATAGCACGAAAACATAATGTAGTGAAAGATTCAATGCCGACAATGATATTAGTATTAAGTGATATGCAGTTTGATGAATCACAAAGAGGTATGGATGATAAGACACACTTGAGTTGGATGAGACATGAATATGAACAATCAGGATATGATTTTCCTAAGTTAGTATTTTGGAATTTAGATGTACACGTAGGAACACCAGCAGAATGTTCAGATGATAATGTTGCAATGGTTAGTGGATTCTCACCAAGTATTATGAAAGCTATATTAAATGTAGATATAGAAAATTTTAATCCAATGAGTGTGATGTATGAAGCACTTGAACCAATTGAATTGGATTATACGAACTTGAACGAAACATTAGAGATTAATTATAATGAAGAACAATAAACAAATATAAAGGATAAAAGTATGATCGATTATAGAAGAATAGGGGAATTTTCCAGAGCTTATCCTTCTACACCTACTGTAGAAGCGATATTGGGACATCTATCTAAAATGGTAGAATCAGAACCAGAAGAATTACAGCGGGGTAAAGTTCTGGATGCGGAATGGGCTCAAGGTATTATAGCTTCAATTTTACTTAAAGTCAGTATTGAAAAATTTACTTGGTCAAAACAATCAAAATCTTATAAAGCGAAAAATATTTATGGAAGAGTGATAAAAGCTTTTTATAAAAATCTTGACAGCCTGCAAAGATATACAGCTTTGACTTGGTTTCATTTAGAGAAGATTTGTGTACCAACATTGTTTCCACCAATCACTTGGGACGGCACTCAGGTTGAACTTGGTGGTATGTATAAATCAGAAATAGAATCAAAATATCCAGGTTTGTTACAACAAAGATTTTATAATGTTCAAATTCCAGTTGATTTATATGGCGAAGAAGGTGACGTTTTAACACCCGCGCAGGAAACATTTTTATTCAAATATGTGTTGAACAACCAAAACCAAATGAACTCTCAACAATGGAGAAATCCGACTAACTCTAAAGTGGCATCAACTGTGAGACAAGACGCTAGATTGAATCCAGTTCCGTTATTTAAAAAGAAGTTGTTCAAATTTGGTAATGGAAAAATGCAATGGGATGAATACTACGCCATGATTAATCATTTTATTTTATATGGACCACACATAAGTTTGACAAAAAAACCTTTGGATGAAATGTATGAAATGCCAAGTTTAGAAAAAGGAATTTCAGCTCGTTCTACAGAGTATGGTAAGTTGATTAATGTCAACACGTACGCTAGAGCATACGCTAAATTTATATACAATATTTTAAAAGATGAAAAAAATAAAGATTTGATGGATAAATCATACGCTTATTCATTATTATACTACGTTCACATACATATGAGATCAGGTATTCAACATCTTTTTCAATATGACAAATTGAGAGAACAGTTTTTTGATTATCATCTTGAGTTGATTACACCACCAACAGGAATAACTGGGTCTACTGAATTTAGAGATTGTTTGAGAAGTAATAGTACTGAGAATATGAAAAGAGCAATCGAATTATGGGAAGAGAAATTAAATATCACACAGGAACTAAAATATGTTATTGTTCGTGATTCAAAAAGAACATTTCCAAAATTACAGATAGCTTTAGCTTTGAAACGACAAGGTTATGTTGATCCTGTTGATGGATTACAATTAACCTTAAAAGATGCTGTTGGTGGACACAACGTGGCTTGGTCAGTAGGTGGTCTAACTATATTAGATAATTGTATAGCGATAAGAAAAGAATACAATGATGACATGGGTATAAAAACTTTAGATGAATATATAAAAGAAAAAGAGAGTGAGGTTGCACATGTTTAAAACAAAGAAATCAAGAACATTATTAATGAACGTAATATTTGGTAGCATGTTCTATGGAAGTGTTACAGTATTCTCAACCATTGTACTTGGAACAGTTCAAGGAATTGGTATGGGAGTATTGATGATGCTAGTTAGCTATCTTATATTAAAATTCGTGGAGTGGGTATATAATGGCACGGAAGAAAAAGAAACGATTCAATAAATTAAAATTCATCAAAAGTCTGGCTCGTGTATTCTTTTCAGATGGTATGAATACGGGTACAAAACATCATGGTGACAAGAAGAAATACACACGAAAGAAGAAACATAAAAAAGACCATGAAACTGAATAAAAAAACATTGTTGATGTATGATGGTAATAAGAAATACACTTTTTTGAACGCGAGTATATGGGAATGTATAAAGTTTTGGTTGATGACAAAACTTTCAGGTAGTGACTTGGATAAGTCACAGGAGATATAATGTTTGGATTTATTGTAGGCATATTACTTTTTGTTTTATTTGTATATTTAATAGTGAGAGTATTAAAGGATGAAATTGGTCCTTATTTATAAGAGAAAATACATGATGTTTTAAGATTTTAATATATACTTATATATAGTAACCCATCAGCACTTATACATAAACGTAAAAGCGAAGATGGATAGTAGGTTAGTCAATACTGAAAGTATCTTTGGGGTTGCCGAAAGGTTCGAATAGAATACAAGTAAGTGATTAACTGAAAACCATCAAAACCAAATAAATTTGGAGTTATAAATGACTTAATAAAGGTAAAAAATAAGTTATCTAATTCACAGTCGGTCATACAGCACTTACAATGTTAACTAATAAGAAAACAAACAGACCGCCGAAAGGATGTGATGAAGATAACAATTTTTTTTAATTACCTACATTGGGTTATTTTTAACAATCTTCGTTGATATTTATACATAGAAACACATAAACCGGAGATTAAAAATGTTTAGCCGAATTGCATTAACTTTAATGGTTATGTCAATAGGTTACAGTCAAGTAAGTTATCCGAATAAATCAGAAATAGGTGAATGGAGATGGAATTACGAACAATTAAGATGGACACACGATAAAGAAGCACATGTAGTAGCGAGTGCTTTCATCTACACAACACTAAGATACAGAGGTTATTCAGAATGGGATTCATTCAAATACACAATGGCGTTAGGATTGTTAAAAGAAACAACGGATGCATTACTACCATATGAAGAGGTTGGTCATATTGGTGGTGATGGATTTAGTTTTGCAGACATTGGTGCAAACTTGATAGGTATTGGTATATCTCATTTAGTGAATGAGTATGTTTTTATAAAAAAATGATTTGGTTTTTAATATTTATATATATTTATATATAGTTTAATGATTAAGTGGAGGTTATACTATGTCAGTATTTAGAATAAGACACAATAATTTTAATTGTTGGTTCACATGGGATGAGCCAAACGCAACTTGGGAACATGTAAAAAGTACTTTGATACGAGAAATTCAACAAACAGGTTTTGACCATTTTACTGGAGAAGAATCTATTGTCTCAACTCACATTTCGAGTAATTTTCAACCCAAAACAATAACTGATAAACAAGAAGTAAAAAAAGTTGAAACTAAAGAGAAACCAGGGAAACCTGTTAAACCTCGTAAAATCAAAAACAAAAATTTAAATGTTGAAAACAAAAAACTACCAAAATTACCTGAAATAGTTAGAGAAAAAAAAGACACAAAGAGAAAAAAGGTAGCCAGAAGGTCAAAACCTATATCAAATTAAAATGAGTTGAAAAAACTCCCTCGCTTTAATTCAGTTAGATTCTTACTGTCTTTTATATTTATTGGTGTAACATTAAATTTAAATATAGAGGATGGTTGTTTGAGTCAAAATAATCCAAAAATAAAAAGATTGTCACAGATAAGTGGAAATTTAAATGCAAATGTGCATTTTGAAGAAATACAATTACGTGATATATTTTGTGAATGGGAAGGTCCTAATCCCGGATCATCAATACCAGGAGAATCTTGTTTCCCACCAGATGGTATGGCTTTACCTCATGGTGGGATATGTGGTTGTGATGGTGTATGTCATGAACTTGACTTTGGTGGATTACCATTGGGAGACCCACCATTACCACCGTGTGAAGATATTCCAGATGATGATGATCCTGATTTTGTAGTTGGGTGTAACATCGAGCCATTTTCTTTTGACAATACAGAAGGTACATGTAATTGGAATTTTAATAATGACGGTTGTAATGAAGACGATCCATCTGATTTTAGTTGTTGTGAATATGCAAGTTGTGAAAATAATTATTGCAATTTGTGGCCCTGTGGGTGTAAAATTTCAACTGCATGTAATTATGATGCAGACGCGGATAGCTGTCATCCAGACGATAATGTAGGATTTACTGATGTAAGTTGTTGTATTCTAAGTAATGAATGTTGTGATGGTGAATTTAATCTTTGGTCTATTGCTGGTGGTGGGAATTCAGATGAATGTACAAATTATTGTATAGAACAGGGTTGGACAAAAGGTGAAATAGATTTTGAATTTGGAGCAGGTTACGTTGACATTACTATATTAGATATAGTTATGATGGTAAATATGATACTTGAAGGCACTTATGGTACGACTGCATTTGAAGGTCTTGACATTTGTGCATTCTGGGCTGCTGATGTTAATGATGATAATCTTATTAATGTGGAGGATATTTTACAACAAGTTGGTACTATATTAGACCAAGGTATACCATCAGCAGTGGAAGGATGTATAGACCCTACCGCAATAAATTGCACATCTCAAGAATGTTGTGATGATCCAGAATATTATTGGTGTGGTGAAGAACCATCAGAAGGATATGCAACTGTTACTGATTGGTGTATGTACGGTGACATTGATTTTTTAACACATGGAGATTATCATTTATTTAGCGGGTGTTCAGATCCATCAGCCATAAATTATAGTCCACTTGCAACTTTTAGTCATTCATGTTATTATGAATATGGTGATGAGATGTTATATTCTGATTGTCGTGGAAATATGTTCACTGAATCAGAAATAAATGATAAATTAAATAATCCATATTGCAATTATAGAGAAAACGTTGCATCATCTGATTTCCTTGATGACAAAATGGATTTATATTGTATTGGTGGCTTTCATGGTAATAATCCAGATAATGTTCCATATTTTTTATGGGACAATGATAATTGTCCAGGAGATTACTGGGATGTATATGATATAAGCCAACATTCTACTGCATTTAGTCATCAGTGGTGGTTAAATAATTGGGGTCAAAGACTTCCTTATGGTGGTAGACTGTATCATTCTAATTCTTTGTATCTTACAGAAGATGGAATGGTTGGATGGCATGGCACGCAGTCAGGTTTTTTCCCGGTTGAAGGAATATGGGTACATCCAACAAATCATTCTCAAATACTGACAAATTCAGAATTGCCATATGAAATAGGTTTAGATGAATGGTATGGTGCACTGTCATCTAATACTAATCAAACTAATAGATTTATTAAAGCATTACAATATACTGATTCTGCATGGCAAGCTCAATTTGGTGTTGGAAATAAATCACTGGAAGGTGTTGATATTAATTATAAAGGTATTTTTAATACACTTGGATGGGATAGGTTATATCATCCAGAAGATCATGGTGGAAAACGAACTGTTGTTACAGTAATTGACACTGGAGTAGATTATAATCATGAAGCATTAAAGGATTATGATGATGGTCATCCAAGAGTAATAAGAAAACAAATGCCATTTTCAGAAAGTCATTGGCTTAAACCTTATGGTGTATTTTGTAATACTTTCTATCATGGACCAGGTGCACCAGAACCTATTGAACCAGATGATGATGGATATCATAGATTTTATGGATGGAATTATGAATTACATAAATTAGGTCAACTGTACGCATGTGGTCAAGGGATTGAATTCAATCAGGATGATTCTCCGTTTACTGCTGACTGTGGTCTTACAGGTATGTATGTAGACGAAATATGTACATCTACAGATACAAATTCAGGTATTATTAATTATTATTTTGATGATAATTTGGCACCTTTTTGGCCAAATGCATTTGACATAAACGGGACAGTTTCAGGCCTGAGTCCGGGAAATCACGGCACTTTTGTTGCAGGTATTGTTGCTGGAAGTGTTCAGTCGAATGGTGAGGGGGTTCAAGGAATATGCCCATCGTGTTACATACACCCAGAATGGTCAACTTTTGATGATATTGGTGGTTCAAATAAAGGAAAATTGTCAATGTACGACAATTTTATAAGGTCGGATTCTGATATAGCACAACATTCATACGGTGGTGGTGCTACAGGTGGTATATTCAGTGACCCTGACAATATAAAATTATTTTATGATTTGTTAAGATATGCAGTAGAAGAAGCTGGTAAAATTATGGTGAATGCAGCAGGAAATGAGGATCAAAACTTGCAAAGAGATGTGTGTGATAATATGATCAATACGGTGGATGATATGGATTATTATTCTGACGGCAACGAGTTATGTAACACAATAGTGAATTGGCATCCATTAACATTGGTTATTGGTGGAATTAGACCAGATGGCAAAAAAGTAGACTTTTCAAATTATGGGACACGGATTGATGTAGTAGCACCAGCAGTACACATATTGTCTTCAAATGCCCAACCACACACGATTGTCAATACAAATTTTTCAGACTGGAACTTTCAACCAGATTTGAACCTTAGTGGACAGTCAGGTAACTTCATACCAGAAAATCCAGATGTTTATGGTGGTGAAGATGTACGAACTTCGTCAGCACTTTCTTTTGTTAATGGAACTAGTTTTGCATCTCCACAAGTTTCTGGTACTGCCGCTCTTATGATATCTGTAAATCCTAGTTTGGTTGAACCAGATGGTCATTTTGAATTGCATAGTTATGCTGGAGGTTCTTGGTCAAACACAAATTGGCAAGAGGATGGTCATAATTGGTGTTATGACGAAGCTAATAACAGTTATGTATTTCAATGTGTTTCTAATGAAGGTAATCTAGATGTAACTGAATCTTGTCCAAATGAACGTTCAGAGTGTCCTGAACCAGAACCAGAAGAACCAGAAACTTGTGCTGATGTTTGTGGAGAATACACAGATGAATCTGGTGGAACTTTACCTGGATATAGTTGCGATAAATTATGTTGTTATTATGAAGATTGTGGTATTGATTTTTGTCAACAATGTGGTAATGACGTTGATGAATATATAGTTAATGGTGGATATTGTAATAATGATTGTTGGTGGTGTGATTTAACTCCATCATGTGAATACCCATATGATGATTGTGTTGGTACCTGTCCAGTTGAATGTGAATCACCACTTTCACTTAATGGTTACAGTCCAGATGGGTGTTTTGAATTAATTGGATATTGGGAGTATTCTAACTACATTGAATTTAATTGGACTGGTAATCCTGGATGTGTAATTGATCAGATATGTGTGTGGAGTGAGATGATGGGGACATGGGGTTGTGGTCCTATTTATAATCCTAATACTGATGGTGTCATTATGTATGGATTTTCATGTGAAAGTACTATGGATTTTAAAATTATATCTACCACTGGACAAGAATCTAATGTACTTACAGTTACAACTTCAAGTTATGACTGTAACGATGATGGAGAAGTTCCTATTGGTTACCAATGTGGAGAAGAAGAAGAAGAAATAGATCCTTGTGAATACATTGGAGATACTTGTACATCAAATTCATCACCTGTTGAAGATTATCTTTGTAGCCAAGATAGTGGTTATTGTTTCTGTGATTGCATGTTACAGTGTATTGACTCATGGTATGCTACTGATGACGGTTGGTTAGGTGATGGTTATTGTGATGATGGAACTTGGGGTATATATTTTAATTGTGAGTATTTTGATTGGGATGGTGGTGACTGTGATGAAATAGCAGAGAATTCCTGTCAAGATAGATGTGATGTACAAGCTCCAGCTGGATGTTATTGTGATGAATTATGTGAAGGTTATGGAGATTGTTGTCCAGATGCATGTAATTTTTGTGGATATGATTGTGGTCGTGATAATTCAAATGGTGACATAATTTCAGGTGGAAGAGATAGAAAAATTACAGGTGATACAAGTCTTGAAAGTATGGGTATTAAATTAGCTACGATTACAAAAGACAGAGGCAGAGTTCGTGAAGAAATTATATCTGACAGAGACACTCCAGCATGTGTTTGTAATTTACAAACCAATGGTACTGAACAAGAACTTCATTTATATTATGGTAATTATAAATTACATATATATGATGAAAGTGAAAACATGGAAATTGAATATAAACTTGAATGTTGTAATCCCACGGTTTGTTTCATCTGTCATGGTGGATATGGTGGTGGACTATATGATCTCGTTCCAATGGAAGGAGATCCATTTGATGATTGTTATGATGTAAGAGAAATGATTTATGGTGTAACAGGTGGAGGTCCTGAACATGAAATAGAATTTAAATTAAGTGATTCTGTATTATTACCACCACCATCAGATGATACCATTGAAATAGATGTGCTAAATAATGTTCATATGGTTTATGTTGCGAGTGGGAATGATTCCTGGTGGAATTGGTTTGAATATAGTGCTGATGAAGATTTTTATTATAATGGTAGAACAACTTGTAAATTAACAATTTTATCTACAGAAGATACTTCAGTTAATTGGAAACTTGAATATTTTGGTGTTCCATATTGGAATGATGGTAATAAGCCAGCAGAAGTTATTGGTAATATTATTAAAGATACAGCAAATGATGAGATAATTGATTATAATATTGATCCAATAACACTAGGTGAAAGAGGTGAACAAGGGATATGTTTTGACAATGAT
>Ga0080013_1000704_pt1 | contig 46364 bp, 86 predicted proteins | sample ETNvirenome_6_85_FD_69236 | JGI IMG/M metagenome (GOLD analysis project Ga0080013, IMG submission 69236) | Marine viral communities from the Pacific Ocean - ETNP_6_85 (SPADES assembly) (version 2) | ecosystem: Environmental > Aquatic > Marine > Oceanic | place: Pacific Ocean | collected 2013-06-19
GGAAGACGGAAAAAAACACATCCTCAAAATTATTGAGGACTAACTATAAAGGAAACTAAATGACTACAGGAAAAATTAAATGGTTTAATCCGACCAAAGGATACGGATTCATTGAACAGGAAGGAAGTAAGGATGTCTTTCTTCATGTATCAGCTTTGGAAGAAGCAGGTATCAAGACACTAAAAGAAGGGGAAGAAATAGAATTTGAAATAGGAGATAATAAAGGAAAAGAAAATGCTATTAACGTTAAAAAGATTGTTAATGGATCTGAATGAAAATTGTTATAGCCATATTATTAACAGTATTAGTTGCGATAGAGTTATGTAATTTAATAATTTATTATCAACAAATACATGGTTTATTTTAATTAAATCCACTCTTTCCAGTTATCCCCTGTAATTGTATTAGCGAGTGATTTTTTAGTCTTTAAGCTTTTAAATATCTTTTCATCAATAGTTTTAGGGGTAATAAAATCTATGTATGTTACATTATTTTTTTGCCCTATTCGATGAGGTCTGTCTTCAGATTGCAGTCGAGCTTCCAAGTCATATGTATTTGCATAATAGATAACAGTCGTTGCTGCAGTTAAAGTTAGTCCATATCCACCTGTACGAGGATTACTAATAAGATATTTATAATATCCGTTTTGAAACTTATTTATTATATCTTGTCTATCTTCTGATCGGGTCTCTCCAAAATAAGATGCGACAGGGATTTTAAAATAATCTTTTAATTTTTCTTGTATTTCTCTTATAGAACGTCTATAATTCGCCCAAATAATTACCTGTCCTTTCGTTTCTTCCAATACTTGAATTAATTCCTGTAATCGTGGATTCCCTCCCGGGATAGGCTCCTCAGTTCCATCGTCATGCTTTATAAATCCACATAAGACTTGATGAAGACGCAATAGACGAGTAATAACTAAAGGCGCTGTTACTGTTTTTTCTTTCGATAATTCTATATACGCTTTTTTTCGAAGAAGTTCATAAATTTTCTTTTGATCCTTGGATAACTCTATCTCCCGTTTTTGATATATTTTTTCTGGTAAATCAAGACACTCATCTTTCGTTACTCTAAATGCGTGGTCTTTTAATAAGTCTTGAAGTTCATCTAAATTTTGATAGTCCACTATCTCGTGGAATGTTTTCATGTTAATTGTTCGACGACGCAAAACACAGTATCTATTTCTAAATCCATAATAACTACAATTCAAAACGTATTCGGAAAGAAACGCCATTTGAGTATAAATATCCAGAGGACCTTGTGTAATAGGCGTTCCCGTTAAGACACGTCTATATTTAGAATGTATAGTAAGTTTTAAAATATTTTTTGTTCTTCTTGCAGTTCGATGTTTAATGGTACTTGACTCATCCACCACTACCATCGTTTTATGAACATTTAAAAATCGTTGTGTATAATGAAGTCCTTTAGTTGTACTGAATGCCTCTACATTAATAATGAATATTTTTAATTTATGTGTATCTTCTCGTAAAAAATCTTTTAATTGTTTTATATTGGATTTAGTTTCAGTTGGTTTCCATATATGTATAGTAGTATAATTCATTACATCCTCTGGCATATGAATGGGTATTTCTGCTTGTTCCCAATTTCGATATACCCCTTTAGGAGCTATAATAATGGCTGCATTTATTTTACCATTTCTATATAGATAAGCTATATTATCTATAATAATTTTAGATTTACCCGTTCCCTGTTCCATAAATAAAGCATAATATTTTTTATCCCGACTGAGATTGAATGCTTTTATTTGATGATCAAAAGGTTTGGTTTTAAATTTAAAATCCTTAACTGTATCGTCACTAAACAAAATTTTCATTTTTTACTTTCTTTCTTACTTTATATTTACTATATATATTTATTAATATAAAGTAAAATATAAATAGAAAGGAAAGATAAGAAATGTCTAAAGGAAAAGTATATATCGTTCAGGAAAATCCTAAGTTTAGTGTTTTAACAGCTGGACAGTATGGAGAGTTAGATATTCTTCTTCCTCACGGATCACAAATTATTTTAAGTGTGGCTCCAACTTTAAATCTTATCAGGAAAAGATTAAGGGATTATTCTGATAATGATTATATTGTTGCTATCGGTGATCCTACGGCGATAGCTATTGCTTGTATGGTTGCGGCAGAATCGAATAGAGGTGTTGTAAATATGCTTAAATGGGATAAGTTTGAAAAAATGTATTATCCCGTAACAATTGATATGCTAGGAAGAAAGGATAAAGAAAATGAGTGAAGTAGATATTTTTCAATCGCTAGAAGGCGATGCGAAACGTCAAAAGGAAATTCCTAATGATGAAAAATTAAAACAACTCAGTGTACTTGCTCAACGTTTTACTGAAACTAAAAAAGATATTTTAGTGGCAGAAGAAAATGTGAGTAAATTAAAAGAGAGTTTAAAACAAATTAGAGAGAGTGATCTTCCTGATATGATGACTTCTCTAAATATGAATCAGTTTAAATTGACAGATGGTACTCTTATCGCTATTAAAGATGATGTATTTGCGTCAATTAAAGTTGATAAAAATATAGAAGCATTACAATGGCTCGACGATAATGGATTAGGGGATATTATTAAGCATAAAATCTCTATTTCTTTTAATCGTGGAGAACATGATGATGCGGAAAAATTTAAGGAAATGTTTGGTCAATCATTTAAGCAAGAATTAGATGAGAAATCAACAGTTCATTCTCAAACATTAAAAGCGACAGCGAAAGAAATGGTCAATTCAGGCCAAAATCTTCCTGATGATTTTTTTAATGTTTATGAGGCTAAAGTGGCTAATGTGAAAATACCGAAAGGAGAAAAAAATGGCTGATACACAAGTAGCAAAGAAAGAAAATTCAGCACTGAGTATACCAGTAGATGATATACTCGCTGACGTTGGGAGAGGATTAGAAAAAGTTCGCTCTGACGATATGACAATTCCACGTTTGGCTATCGTTCAAAGCGGTAGTCCTCAACGTAAAAAGAAAGACGATAAACATATTGAGGGAGCAGATGAGGGAATGGTATTTAATACTGTTTCTAGCAAACTCTATAAAGATACTTTCTATGTCGTTCCGTGTGAATTTGAAAAAATATTTATCGAATGGGTCCCTCGTGAGAGCGGCGGTGGTCTAGTGTCGATATATAACGTAACGAATAAACCGCAGGCTAAACGGGAGGAGAATGGGCGTCGTTTTATATTAGAAAATGGCAATCAATTAGTTGATACTGCCCAACATTACGTTATGGTAGTAGCTGAAGATGGCTCATATGAGCCAGCTGTCATGTCAATGTCTTCCTCTTTATTAACAGTGTCTCGTAATTGGGTAACTCGTATGAAGTTGCAGCGAGAAAATGTTAATGGAAAATTAATTGAGCCGCCAACTTTTTATTATAAGTGGCCCATTTCTACTATTGAGAAAACAAACTCTGATGGCTCATGGTTTATTTATAAAATAGGAAACCCCGAACCAATAGGAGATACAAACTTATATCAAGGAGCACGTAGTCTTTCTGATTCTGTACGAAAAGGAACTGCAACTGCTGATGTAAGTCAAGATACTGAATTACAGTTTTAATGAATAGTCAAGAATTTTTTGACTTATTCAAAGGTCTTGAACGAGCTTATGGCCGTTATGATTTGTCTAACGATAACTCTGACGGCCAGAAGCAAGGAGGTAATGCCCGAACAGTTCAAGAAACACTAACATTGCACGAATGGGAACTTCATTTAAAAGGTGAACGTGGTCTTGGTGTTATTCCCATAAAAGACGATAATAAAGTTCATTGGGGTGCTATTGATATTGACGAATACGATATAGACCTCGAAGTATTTAGCAAGAAACTTGGTACATCCCCTATAATTCCATGTCGCACTAAGAGTGGGGGAATCCATTTATATGTATTTTTTGAACAAAGTATAACAGCAAAATCAGTTGTTCCAAAATTAAGAGAAATAGCGACATTACTTAATCACCCAACTGCAGAAATATTTCCAAAACAAATTCAAATTATCTCTGAAAGAGGCGATGTTGGTAACTGGATTAATATGCCATATTTTGGAGGAAAGCTTTCAACACGATATGCAATTTATAATGGAAAAGTCCTCACCCCTGAAGAATTTATAAAAATAGCAAAATCAAAAAAAATAAAAAATGTTAACGATATTAAAATTTTAAATTTAAAAAGTAACGATTTCGAATTATTGCCCGATGGTCCACCTTGTCTTCAATATCTTTTAAAAGTAGGATTTCCTGAGGGAACACGAAACAACGCCTTATATAATTTAGGGGTATATGCAAAAAAGGCATTTCCTAATGAGTGGGAAGAAAAACTGGAAGACCATAATCTTGAATCCATGAAACCCCCTTTAAAATCAAGAGAAGTCCAAACAGTAATTAGTTCACTTAACAAACGTTCTTATAACTATATGTGTAGTGAACAGCCTATTCAACCTTTCTGTAATAGGGCGTTGTGCGTTTCTCAGAAATTTGGCAGATCAGAAAATGGAACGATGCCACGTATCACAGGGGTTACAAAAAATGAAACAGAGCCACCGACTTATTTTTTAACAGTAGATGATAGACGAATTGGTCCTCTGGAATCAATAGATATGTTAAATCAAAAAAACTTCCAACGTGCGGTATTTGAGCACTTAAATAGAGTCATTCCTCTCGTTTCTCCTCATTTATGGATTGAAATAATGAACGATTTAATGGCAAAAGTTACTCTTGTTGAAGTAACCCCTGATTCTTCTAATAAAGGAAGATTATGGGAGCTATGTGAAAGATTTTGTACTGGATCCTCGTCTTCTGATGTAATGGAAGATTTATTGAGAGGTCATGCTGTAACATTAAATGAGAAAACGATGTTTAGAATAAATGACTTTATAGAATTTCTTGATAAGCATAGATTTAGAGAATTTAAATTGCATGAAGTAACTGCGCATTTAAAAGATAGAGGCGCTAAACATGAAGCGAAAAAAATAAAAGGAAAACATGTGAACATTTGGATTATTCCAGAATTTGAAAGACAACGAGAAGAATTTACGGAGCCTAATATAGAGGAGGTATTTGAATGAGTGAAGATAAAAAACAAACGAATGTAGTCGTTAAAATAAAAGGTCTTTCTTTTAATATGCAAGGTAATTTAAAAAGAAAACCTAAAAAAGATAAAGAAGTAAAAGAAGAAGGCATAATAAGAGGTAGGGAAACACGGGAATACATTAAAAAATTAAACAAGGAGAACAAATGAGATATTTATTTTGTGATGTTGAGACGACAGGATTATGGAGACGTGACTTAGAGGCAACTGATCCAAATCAACCCCGTGTTGTACAATTAGCTGCGCAATTAACTGATGAGAAAGAAAAAGTGCACGCACAATTGGCCTGTATAATTCACCCTGATAAGTGGACTCTTTCTAAAGAAGCTGAAGATATTCATCATATTTCTATAGAAAAAGCTGTGCAATACGGTAGTCCTCTATTAAATGTATTAGCTATGTTTAATGCAATGGCAAGTAGTGCAGATGTTTTAGTAGGGCATAATTTAACGTTTGACTTGCAAATGATTTTAAGGGAGTTTCATCACGTAGGTAAAAATTTTAAGATTCCAAAAACAACGCATTGTACGATGATGACGGCGAAAGATATTTTAAAGTTAAAAAGTGATTTTGATGATTATAAATTTCCAAAATTAGAAGAAATGTATAAACACTTTTTAGGAGGAGGTTATCACAATTGGCACGATGCTTTAACAGATATTATTATTTGTCGAATACTTTACTTTCATATGAAAGCGAAAGGAATAAAAATGGAAAAACCAAGGGACATTCCCACAGCTTTAATTAAGAATCTTGACGAAAAAAAATACAAAGAGTTCGAAATTCTATTAAAATCGATAAATAGCGATTCATTAAATGACTGGGAAAAACAGTTCTTAAAGGATCAAAAAGAAAGATATGAAAAATATAAAGAGAAAATATTAGTGAGTGAGAAACAAATGAATATTTTAAGGAAATTAGTGTGAAAATTCTTGTAACAGGATCAGCTGGCTTTTTAGGCTCCCATCTTGTTGATCATCTTTTAACAGATGGGCATACTGTTTATGGAATTGATAATATGCTGACAGGGCAAAAAGAAAATATTAATAAAAATCATAATTTTTGTGAAGCAGATATTACCAATACTTCTGATATGCAAGAAGTATTTTCTCAAATATGTGCGGGTGGAGATATTGAATTAATTTATAATCTCGCATGTCCCGCAAGTCCGGATCATTATCAAAAGCACTCGCTTAAAACATTAGATACGTGCTATATAGGATTGAGAAATATACTTGAATTTTTTAAATTTAAAAATCCAATTATAGTTCATACATCAACGTCAGAAGTTTATGGAAACCCTGATCATACACCTCAAGAAGAAACGTATCATGGATCCGTTAATTCATTTGGACCCCGAGCATGTTATGACGAGGGTAAGAGAGTAGCTGAAGCATTAATTTTTGAATACATACGATTATATAAACTTGATATTAAAGTCGCTAGAATATTTAATACATATGGACCACGTATGGCGATAAATGACGGTCGAGTAATTTCCAATTTTATATGGGCAGCACTTAATGAAAATGATTTATTTATGTATGGTGATGGACAGCAATCCCGTTCGTTCTGTTATGTAAGTGATACAGTTGAGGGATTAATTAGACTAACAAAAACATCGCCGTTAAAAAGTCCTGTAAATATTGGAAATCCAAATGAAAAAACTATTCATAATATTGCAGAATTAATATTAGGACTTACAGCTTCAAAATCAAATATATTTCAATTAGCGAGTAAGAAAGATGATCCCATGCAGAGATGTCCGGATATTACACAGGCTAAAACTCTTTTAGAATGGGAACCACAAGTAAGTTTAACAGAAGGATTAGAAAAAACGATAGGATATTTTAGAACATGTTTAATAGAGAAAGAACAAACGTAATATTAGGGTCTCCCGGTACAGGTAAAACTACAACTTTACTTAATAAATTAGAGACCGAAATAGAGTCAGGAATAAAGCCTAATGCCGTTGGCTTTGTAAGTTTTACTAAACGTGCAATAAAAGAAGCACGAGAACGTACAATAGATAAATTTGATATTAAAGATGAAAAAGATTTAGATTATTTTCGAACACTCCATAGTTTATGTTTTCGAACTTTAGGATTAAATGGAAAACAAGTATTTAAGGGAACTCATATAACAGAATTTAAAAAACTTTTAAGACTAGAAATGTCTGGTGGAATAGATGAAAATGAAATAGTTCACTCAGGAACTTTATTAGGTGACAAGCTTATTTTTTGCGATCAATTAACAAGAGCTACTCTACGGCCATTACAAGAAACTTGGAAAAAACTTGAATGCGATTATTCGTGGAGGGAACAAGAATTATTTTCTAATACATTTAAAAAGTTTAAAGAAAAGAGGGGAATATATGACTATACAGATATGCTTTCTCAGTTTCTTGAGAAAGGTAGCTCTCCTCCCCTCAAAATATTATTTGTTGATGAAGCACAGGATTTAACTTTATTGCAATGGAAAGTTATTAAAAAGTTATCAGAAAATATTGAACGATTATATATCGCAGGAGATGATGACCAAACTATTTATAATTGGTCGGGTGCAGATGTTAATACTTTTTTAAATCTACAGGGAAAGATAGAAGTTTTGCCATATAGCTATCGTCTTCCCGCAAAAGTATATGAATTAGCAGTTAAAATATCATCACGTATTAAAAAAAGATTTAATAAAAAATGGGAAAGCAGAAAAGAAGAAGGAACTATTAATTATGTTTCATCTATCGAATATATAGATATGAAAAAAGATACATGGCTTATTCTTGTACGATATAACTATCAACTTCCCTCGATTCAAAAATTCTTAAAACAGCAAGGATATATTTTTGAAAATAAGTATGGAGAATTTAGGGCGAATAAACATATTCAAGGTATTCGTGCATGGAAAAAATTAAATGATGGTGAAAATTTAGTCTATGATGAAATTAAAAAACTTTATTCTTGCTTACGAACGGGAAGTGGAATAAAAAGAGGATATAAAAATTTAAAAACAATAGATGAAAATACAGAATATGAAATAGAAAATTTGGTTATGCATCATGGATTAAAAGCGCATGGAACATGGCAAGAAGCATTAGAAATGATTCCTGAAGAAGATAAATATTATTATGAAGCATTGGAAAAAACAGGTGATCTTAATGAAAGTAATCCTAGAATTAAGTTAACAACAATTCATGGAAGTAAGGGCGCAGAAGCTAATAACGTTATTTTAATGACAGATATTTCATATAGAACATGGAAAAATTTAATTAAGGAAAACGATGATGAGCATCGGGTTTTTTATGTAGGCGTTACACGAGTAAAAAATAATTTATTTATTGTAAATCCTCAAACTGAATATAGCTATAAGTTATGAAAAAAGATATACAAGAAATATATATAAATGCTTTTCAAAAGAAAATTGATTCGCATGTCTATCACGAAGAAAAATCTGATTTACATTATAGTGTAATTAAACCTCAAACTGATAGATTTTTAGAGCAATGGAATATTCAAAAATCTGAATCGATACTCGATATAGGATGTGGTGATGGCTACTTTCTTTCTTTATTAAAAGAGAAAGGGTACGAGAATATACTAGGAATTACAAAATCAGATAAAGATATAGAAGAATGTTATAAAAAAGGTCTTGAAGAAAATATCTGTAAGACAGATATGACATTCACAGGATTAAAAAGAACTTTTGATAATATCTGGTGCAGGCACTGTCTAGAGCATAGTCCTTTTCCTTTTTTAACATTATATGAATTTAATCGTTTAACTAAAATGGGAGGGCATGGATATATTGAAGTTCCCGCAGCTGATTGTGAAAAAAAGCACGAAGATAATATTAATCATTACTCTTTATTAACTCAACGTAATTGGATATCATTAATATTACGAGGAGGATTCGATATAGATAAAGTTCAAAACATAGATTTAACTATTAGGGATCTTAATTATCAAGACGGAAAACCTTATCCCGAACGATGGTGGGGATTTTATCTTACCAAGACAGTTGAATTAAATTTCTTGAAAGGAGAACTATGAAAGCAATAGGAAGTTATATATTTGCGGGTGGCTTTACTATCGGGGTTAAAAATCATTTCGATGTTAAAGCGCATTTCGAAGGTGATGGAGAATACGGTGGAGATACATTTTCTTTAAATTATCCCGATATTCCCATCTATTCGGGACCAGAAGATTGGCCAACAGAGGAGTGGAAAGATAAAGTTGACTTTATCTATGGAAATCCTCCCTGTGCGCCTTGGAGCACGTTAGGATCGTCAAGTAAAGGCGCAGATGGCTGGAAAGATGACCCTCGCATTAGCTGCTGGAACGATGTGTTTTCATTATTATATAGCGTAAGACCACGGGCTTTAGCTATTGAGTCAGTTCCACGTGTTTATTCAGAGACAGGTGGAAGACCTATGATAGAGGATTTTACCCGAAAAGCTAAAAAAGAAGGATATAGTGTTACACATTTATTGGTTGATGGTCAATATACAGGGTTGCCTCATTCAAGAAAAAGATTTTTCTTTCTGGCGCATAAAGGAAATTTTAATCCACCCTCTCCTAACTGGAGCCCAGCCTCTAGTGTTGGAGAAATACTTGATGAATTAAAAGCTGACGGAGTGGAGCCGGGTCATATGGGAAAATTAAATGAAAATGAAATGAATTTAGTCAAAATTTCGAAACCTGGGGAATCATTAAGAAATATATGGGAGAGATTAAACCCTCCCGAAACATGGATCAGGTCACCAACGGGTCGTAAGGGAGTAAAGGGAAGACCTCAATTTATGAAATGGAGATTAAAACGTGAACAAACTATGGGAGTTATCGCAGGAGGATTTGCGATACATCCAGAAGAAGATAGGCTTTTAGGAATAAAAGAACTTGCTTATTTTTCTGGATATCCTGTTGATTATAAATTTGCGGGACCAGCATCGGGCTGGCCTAGTTTATTAGCGAGAGGAGTAATGCCTCCCGTTGGAGAATGGCTTGCACGTAATGTAAAAGCAATGCTTCAATCTAACGCAGGGTTTGAAATAAACGACAAAATTATAGACTATCGTAAACCAGTATTACAGGAGGATTTGTTTAATGCTTAGGGATATAGAGGAATTTCATAAGAAATTTGGACTTGAAAGAAGAAAAGGGATAGAAAAAAATAAAGATTTGGTAGACTTTCGTATTAAATTTCTAGAAGAAGAATTAGAAGAATTTATAGACGCCGTTAAAACAGTAGATGATGTAAAGGCATTAGATGCGTTGGTGGATATAGTATATGTTGCCATAGGGACAGCATATCTTTTTGATTATCCATTTTGGGCTGCATGGCCAGAAGTACAGAAAGCAAATATGAAAAAAGTAAGAAAAGAAAGTTCACGTTCTAAATTTGATGTTACAAAACCGAAAGGGTGGAAAGAGCCCGATATGAAAAATATTTTAAATGTGTTTAAAAATTGGAGTTCATGGGAATGAAAATTTTAGTCACAGGATTTACAGCAAAAGGAATTGGAAGTGGAAAGAATACATTAGAGATAGCAACTGCTGCTAACTGTCTTCCACGGGCCTTACGGGACTGTGGAATAGAAGTAGTTCAAAAACCCATTACGCCGGGTGAAGATGTTTCAATGTATGATAAAGTAATTGTTTTTATTTTTCCCCCAAACTCTTTACCATCAGCTTATACTTATGGAGCTTTATATACTTTATTGAAAAGACCTGACGCATTCATCGGATTGGATGACTGGCAAACAAAAGATGTTCCCCAAGGATTTGGAACATTCGCTAGAGAAGAACATTGGCGATTATGGAAAAGGGTCAGTAAAGCAGGAAACTCTGTGGGAAAAAAGTTTTTTCACGAAGCTCAGCCCTATAAAAAAGAAATGGAGGAGTTAGTTACAAGTATGGCGTTTGATAAATGGCCATATACAGTTATCGCTCCCGTCTATGACGGAGGGGATTTAAACCAATTAGGAATTACTTGTGAAAAGATGATAAACTGGGATCCTAGTCCTGTCACTGATAGTTATAATATTCCACCTAATACTTTATTTGGAATTGTAGAACATGAGGGTCCTCGTAATAAGGAATGGATCATGGCGTCTTTATGTAAAAAAGATGGCTGGTTAAATCGTCAACGATTTAATTGGAAAGTAACATGTTATGGTAATCCAAATCTAAATCAACTTCGCTTAACAGAGCCTGAATTATTTCAAGAATATAAAAAAGTAAGGGGAATAATTATTCCTCCCCATTATCATACGATTAAAGGAAGTGGTTGGTGGAGAGTTCGATATGGAATGATACATGATTCTGATTGTATTGCGTATGGAGAACATTCTGAGACTAAACTTTTTGGAAATTCTTATACACTTCCAGCAGAAGATATTGAAAAGATGGATGATTATAATTTAGATGAGTTAACAAAAGCTCAAAAAGACGATTATAAATCTACAATATGGAATAAAGATAAGTTAAATATCTTCATATCAGATAATTTTTTATGAGAGATATGAACGAGGCAATTAAGGGGATACTTATAATAGAGGGAGCTGATTGTACGGGAAAGACGACATTTACAAAAAGATTAAGGGAGATGTTTCCCGCACGTTATATGCATTTACGAATTCATAAGAAAATGGAAGTATGGCATACAGCAACTGTTCGTCGTGCACTTCGATTGTCTAAAAAAGAATTGGTTCTAATTGATCGACATTGGCCATCAGAAGAAATATATGCGTATGAGAGAGCAGATGGTCCCGAATATAATCCCAAAGTTTTATATAAAAGATTAAAAAAAGCAAGAACTCTTTATGTATGGTGTTCTCCAGATGATGATGAGAAAGTAATTCAAGAACATAAGAAAAAGAAAGAGGAACGTCACGAAGAATATAGTGATATTTCCAAAGTTGTTAAACGATATAGAAAAGCTTGGTATGGCTTATATTATGAGTTTGATAATTTTTTAAAGTCATTAGGAGCATTAAAATATCGTTCAAATTTTATTCGATATGATGTTTTTAACGAGGGTCATAAGATTGATGAGAAAATTTATGACTCGATTAACCGACTACGATTCTTGAGGGGAGAAGCGAAATGGACAAAGTAAAAAAAATAATTACAGCCGATAGAGTATGGCTGGATTTAATCAATGAGGTAAAACAAGGAAGTAAAATTAATCCTCGTGAAATGGAAACATTTGAAAAAGTTAATCATACTACAATGTGTAGTATGAATCACCCTATCGTAACGCACAGAGCCAGAGATTTAGGATATAAATTTATGGTGAAAGAAGCCCATTGGATATTAAGTGGGGATAATAAAGTATCAACCATTAGTCCTTATTCAACGATGATAAATCGATTTAGTGATGATGGGTACTTCTTTCACGGGGCGTATGGACCTAAGATTATTGATCAACTTTCTTATATCTGTAGAGCACTCGCTGACGATAGGAATACACGGCAAGCGGTATTAAATATTTGGAGGGAAAGTCCTCCTAAAACGAATGACGTTCCATGCACCATATCGATTCAATTTATTATTCGTAATGATAAATTAAGTGTTATCGCCAATATGCGTTCAAACGACGTGTGGCTAGGATGGCCTTATGATAACTTTAATTTCTCAATGCTAGGTATCTATGTATCTTTACTTTTAAATGATATTCATAGAATAAGAGCACGACCGGGTTTAACGATTATTAATGCGGGCTCACGACATCTTTATAAGAAAAATCTTTCAGCGGCGAAAGAGTGCACTTCAAGTTTCGATTTCGTTGACTATGCACCCTTTAATATAGATGACTATTATAAATTAGAGCCTCTTGGTGGAATGAATTTTCTAGCACATCTAAATAATGTATTAACAACACATACGGGATTCGCAAGTGAATTTTTCATTTAGACCATCTAAAGACGACTATTTCATTGAGATAGCAAAAACAGTTGCGACACGGGGAACATGCGTCCGACGAACAGTGGGATGTGTTTTAGTTAATAAACGCAATCATATTCTGGCGACAGGATATAATGGCGTTTATGCAGGATCATCCCACTGTATTGATAAACCCTGCAGAGGAGCAGAGCATACGTCAGGACAAGGTCTAGAAGTATGCGAAGCGATTCACGCAGAACAAAACGCATTGCTTCAATGTCATAATATTCATGATATTGAAAAATGTTATTGCACAGTCAGTCCGTGCATGACGTGCATAAAATTACTCTTAAATACTTCTTGTAGAAATTTAATTTTTCCTACGTTATATATAGACGCAGAGCCATTAGAACTTTGGACTAAAGCAAAAAGAAAGTTTAAAATATATGAACGACCTTTTCAAACCCGCCAGTAACTGGAAACCTCCCGAGGTTTTTATCGATTACTCTCAATCCAAATCTTTAGCGATTGACACAGAAACATATGATCCTAATTTAAAAAAGAATGGACCAGGAGGAGTTCGTAATGACGGCTTCGTTGCGGGAATATCTCTCTGCGATGAAATCGGAAGAAAGTGCTATTTGCCTATCGCTCACCAGAATGGGGGTAATTTAGCTAGAGAGTTAGTCGTAGAATACTTAAAAACGTCACTGGAGACTCTTAAAACGAAGATTTTCGCTAATGGATTATACGATTTAGAGTGGTTATCGACTTTAGGAATAAATACGCAAGGAAAGATATATGACGTTCAAATCGCAGAGACATTGATAAATGAGAATAGAAAATCATTCTCATTGGATAATATTTCTTTCGATTATTTAAAGGAACGAAAGGATGAGTCACTTCTAGAGGATGCTGTTCGCTCCCATTTTTCTGGTCGTGCGAATGTAAAAGGAAATTTATGGAGACTGCATTCGTCCTACGTTGGACCTTACGCAGAAAAAGATGCTGAGCTTACGATGAACGTTTTCAAAAAGCAATGGCCATTATTAAAAGAGCAAGAGCTGGTGAATATATTTAACATGGAGTCAAAAATGATTCCCCTCCTTTTATCCATGCGAATGAAGGGTGTTAGGGTTGACATTGAAAAAGCTGAAGCCTTAAAAAAGACAATTGAGAAACGACAATCTGACACGCAAAAAGAATTGAATAATCTTATTGGGGGAGACGTTAATGTATGGGCGAATGAGAGTATCGCACGTGCGTATGATTCCCAGAATATTGAGTATCCATACACGGAAAAAGGATCACCATCCTTTACGCAGGGTTGGTTGAGCAACGCAGAAGATAATGTCAGCCCGTTAATCCTGCGAACACGAAGATTATATAAACTTCAGAATACGTTCATTCAGAATATGATCATTGAGAAATCAGTAAATGAAAGAATACACTGCCAACTGCATTCGACAGGGACAGTGACGGGACGATTTAGTTCCTCGCATCCTAATCTTCAGCAAGTTCCTGCGCATGATCCTGAGTTAGCGCCCTTGGTGAGAGGTCTCTTTATTCCTGAAGATGGTGAAGAATGGGTATGCGTTGACTACGCACAGCAAGAGCCTCGATTACTCGTGCATTTCGCCAGTAACACGGGAAATGAGTCCGCAAAATTTGCACAAAACTTATACAAAACTGATACACAAACTGACTTTCATAGTATGGTTGCAGAGATGGCGGGAATCAAGAGAAAACAGGCAAAAACTATTAATCTTGGACTAACATATGGCATGGGAAAAATGAAATTGGCGGATGAATTAGGGCTATCATATGAAGACGCAGAAATTCTTTTCCAGAAATACCATAATAACGTTCCTTTCGTCCAGGCGTTGAATAATCAAGTCGTAGCTTTCGCATCATCAAAAGGATATATTAAAACTTTATTAGGAAGGCGACGACATTTTAACTTATATGAGCCAGCGGGATATAATAACTTTGGAAAGCCAGCATACGTCTATGAGAAAGCGAAAGAGGCTTATAAGGACATGCCATTGAAAAGGGCGTACACGCATAAAGCTTTAAACTGCTTGATTCAAGGATCAGCTGCTGATGTTACTAAAGCTGCAATGTTAAAGATATGGGAGAATAAAGTAATTGATATTAATCTCTCCATACATGACGAACTTGATTTTTCAATTCCTAAGACAAAAGAGGGAGAGGAAAAATTGAAAGAAGTAGTTCATATAATGAAAAACGCAGTGAAATTAAATATTCCATTACAAGTCGATGTTGAGAAAGGGGAAAGCTGGGGAGAGATTAAGTGAGTGAAAAAAATTTATGGGCCGCCTGTCGAAAACATTGGCCTGATATTTTTTTACAACGCATTGAAACAGCTACTGAGAGAGGAATTCCCGATTTATTTTATTGCCATGATGGCATTATGGGATGGATAGAGGGAAAGTATATTCGCAAACCCGTTTATGAAACAAGTAAGTGTAAGACAAAAGTCTCCATAGAGCAAGTCGCATGGCATCGTTCCTTTAAAAGAACGAAAGGTGCGGTATTTCTCCTAATAAAAGTATCACGGGAAATCTATCTCTTTAATACAGACGACGCAGAGAAGCTTAATGGGGGCGTTATGTATAGCAAACTAAAGGATATGTGTCTAGCATCTGGGTGGAAAGATATTAAAAATTTTTTGATCAAAAAGTAAAAAATTCTGTATTAATGGTAATAAAAATAATTATTATATATTTAATAAGAAAGGAGAAATCATATGAATATGGAATCTATTAAAGGCAAAATTCAGAAGTTGCTGGCTCTTTCTCGTGATTCAGGCGCTAGTGAACAAGAAGCTGAACTTGCCTTACTACGTGCCCATGAGCTTTTAGCCAAATATAATTTAGAAATGACGGATATCAAGGATTTAAAAGTCGATGATATTTCACACGAAAAAATTATAGAGGAACTTCGTGAAGAGTGGATTAGAACTATCTATCAACGAGTAGCTAAAATGTATTTTTGTAAATACTATTATTCCTCAGGACATTTAAATAGTAAATATCAAAAAGCTATACAACATAACATTATAGGGCGAGAGCATAATCGTGCGGTAGCTAACGAGATGACTTATTATCTCGTTGAGACTATTAAGCGATTAGGGCAAGAGCATACTGATCCCATACCTGGCGATAAGCGAGAAATCAATAAGATAAGACGCAATTTCGAACTAGGGTGTGCGCATCGTGTAAGCAGTCGTATTAGCACATTAACCATTCAAAAGATGGCTGATAGCGGTGACGATAAGCTAGAAAACCACTATAGTGGTAAAAATCTTCCTGCTCTTTATAAGACAGAGCTTCAATTATGTAACGATTTCCTTAAAAACGAGGGAATTAATTTACGTTCTTCACGTAATAGTGCAAACGTTACAGCAGGAGAAGCATATAGAAGGGGCCAAAGTGCTGGAAATAATGTATCGTTAAATACACAAATAAAAGGAGGAGCAGCGTCACGTCGAATGCTATCATAAAATTTGATATAAATAAAACTCCTATGGTCCGTATCACGTGGGAAGACGCACGTGATACGGAGACCGGATGGATTGATATTAAAGATGTCCTTAAGGCTCCTTTGGCTAAATGCCAGGACGTGGGATGGATGGTTATGAATAATGATGAAAAAGTTATAATCATGCGTTCATACAGTAAGGATAAAGATGACATTTCAGGGGGAGGCGCAGTCGCCATTCCTAAAAAGTGGGTCAGAAAAATAGAATACTTAGGAGTAATATATGGACAAACAGAATACTGATGCTGTTATAAATACTTTATTTGGAAGTAGAGTTTATCAAGCGCAGATTAAGAACTATGAAAAAATCAATAAAAAGATTATTTCCCCTATTGAAAAATTTGTAAAAGAGCAGCCGGGTCGTTTTGCAACAACTACTGATATTCGTGGAAAAGAAACCTATACCTCTTTCGATGGAGAGGGAGCGATGGATAATTTTCATACTGATAAAAAATATAACATTCTTTTTAAGGAACTAGATAAGCATATCGAAGCTTTTATTACTGCGTTAGGATATGACTTGACAAAATTTAATATTAATATTGTTAAAGCACGGTCCACTTACACAGCGAAAGACCAGCATATCGCTTTGCATTGTCATACAGCAAGTCATTTCTCGACTGTCTATTACGTTCGTGCAGATGAAATGGGAGACTTAATAATAGAAGAAGAACAGGGGGCGAAACTAGGACTATACATTCCTCCAACTAATCAATATTTTAAGGAATGGAATCAATTTAATTTCGCAAGTTATAAGTTAAAAGCAGAAACAGGAAATTTTGTTATATTTCCCAGTACGTTAATGCATAAGACAGAAAATAATACAACGAATATACCTAGAATAAGCATTAGTTCAGATATATTATTAACAATGAGAGAGGGGGTTAGCACAGGGCACTGTATTCCTCATCCTTCGGGATGGAGAACATTATGATATACTTTAATGTGTTTTTGTACTAAGATGAAGTATGGACAAGCTTATCTCACATAATGTTAAAGTGACATATATTGATAACCAAGATAAAATGAAGATATATAAATTTAGGGAGTATGATAATCCTATCCTCTTTCCCCGAATTTCGTATATCATTAATCTCATTGAGGACGCAAAAACAGTTCTTGATATTAACATTACACCTAATCTTAAAGACACTATTAGTATATCCAATTATAATCAAGAAATTTCGCCTACGATACATTAACGGTATAACACGTTAATTTATTATTATATAATATAGAATCGAAAGGAAAACAATGAGCAAGATATTTTTTGCTTCGAAAGAAGCATTAATAGAGTTTAATGACTATAATAAAGCGACATTCAATCATGGGTATTCCCTTGATGAGTTTGAAGACTTGGATGATGAGACGACATTTCCCGTTACAAATATTCAACCAACACGAAAAGATAAGGAGCATAGGGTCTTTCAGTTTGCGTTAAATGAAGTTGGTAAATTCTGTATATTCTATCTCAATGAAAAAACGCACGGGAAAAAGCTTTCTTTTGTTGAAGTTCCTAAAAGATTAGTTAATTAAGTTGTTTCTTATGTAATTAAAAAATATATAATTAAGAAATAGCAGAAAGGAAAACTATGAAACTAAAAAAGATTTGTTGCATATGTAAGAAAGAATTTCAGGGGTGGGGAAATAATCCCGATCCTATTAAGAAAAAAGGAATTTGCTGTAAAGAGTGCGATAATACAAAAGTAATTCCAGCACGCATAGAGCAAATGAGAGAAAGGAGAATGAATAATGTCTGAAGAAAAAACTAGACGATACCTCGTCATTAACGAAAATGGTACAGTCGAGCATTTTGAAATGCCCTTTAAAAAGAAATGGAGTTTAGAAGAACTTCAAGAAAAAGTGGAGGGATATATCGAATCCATTAATGTAAAGATTAATGGGAAGAAATATCATGGCTATGCTAATGAAGATATAGCTCACGCTAGACGACCATTAAAACCTAATCTAAAAGCAACTCGTTACTATCATGGCTATCATAGCCCCGATGGAGCAGAGAAAATTCATCTAGGTATGAATAATTTAGTAGGACCCATTATCGTGGAGAACTTCAAGGGCGATCATGAAGCCGTCTAAATCATTTAGCAAGTATTTAGATAGGGATGTTTATTCATATCCCGTTGGATCTACTCAAAGCGATGGAGATGATACAGGGACGATAAGAAAAAAGCCCTGTATTCAATGCAAACAAACTTCAATATTACAGTATGAAAGTAAGTTTGGAGGACCATCTGCTTCGTGCTTAAATAATTGTGGTCCAGAGGGATTAATTAAAATGTTGAGGTTTTAAATGGGCTATCCTAAGAAGCACAGGGGTCGCAGGAAACGAGGCTCTAAGTTTCGCAGGAATAAAAAACGGCAAAAAATGAGGAGAAAAGGAAGATGATATACATTATACTTTTAAGCATCATCGTCATTGAGCTGGGGGCGATTGGCTTTATGCTTTTCGTTCTAGGCAAAAACCTGGAGGAAAAATAATGAGCTGCCATATATGCGATGACACACAACGAGTAAATGTCTACAGGGGACGGGAGGACTATACGATTGACTGCCCTGACTGCACCCCCGACTGCAAGACATGCAAGGATACGAAAATTGTAACTATAAGTTGGGAAGGTGAGAAAAGCGAAGTAAGTTGCCCTGACTGCACGGGGGATAAACTCTCCCGTGTATTGAGAGAGGGAACAATCATCCCTCTCATTGACGTTCAAAAGGGCGACAGGATTCAGCTTCTCGACCATTGGCATACCGTCTATAATGACGAACTCGACTGCAGCTTTATGGTTGGAAAAGTCCATGACTATGATAAAAGCTATGAGAACGGGCATTTAAAGTATTGGCAAATAGAGTTAGGGCTGGAGGATAATAAATATGATCACGACTTGCGAGAATGGGAGAACTCCCTCATCTTCACGAGTCATGATGGCAACGATGAGGACAAGTTGAAAGTCGTCTTATTGGAGGACAAGTTGAAAGTCGTCTTATTGAAATGAAAAACACAACAGGAGCATTGTCACGGGGAATCGTTACACTGGGAGTAAGGCGAAAGAGGCATTTTCCAGGAGGAAGACATGATCCTGTCTATACGAAGCATCGGAAGGGAAAAGGGCAGTTTAAACGAAAAAAACATTGGAGCGAATTAAATGGTTAACATGGAAAAATTAATTAAGATGTACAAGAAATGGGGAGACGACCGTCTGCAGAAGAATCTTCCGAGAACGGAAGAAGGGAATCTCTGGTCGGCGGACGACTATCTATGGGAGGAGAATCCTCCTGTAAAAATATATCAAAACTGCTGGCTTCAGCGATTCGTAAAAGTATGGGAGTATTGCGATGGAAGATAAAAAGAAAAAGATTACAACCAAGCGAAAGTGCTTCATCTGCGGAAAAGAGGCGGAGATGGAAAAGTTCCAGCGGTATTGCGGCCCCGGATGTAAAAGTGCGGCGACAAGAATGGACGTCATCGCACATCAAATAAAGTTCAACTGATGGACGACGACTTACTGGTTATTCCCCAATTTTTAAAGGATTTGGCGGATGATGATCTTCCCGAACGAAAGTGGGTGGAGCCCGTCATTGAGGAAAGAAAAATCCCCAAGAATGACGGAACGTTTCTCATTGTTTCACGAAAGATAAAGGAGGGCTATTGGCTCGTTGATGGAAAACGTCAGGAAAAAGACGAGATCAAGTCAGACATAAGACGGGAGCCCTACATTAAAAGACTTAGGAGCAGCGGGAGGCAGCGGGAAGAATGGCTCACGGACATCATCCGACGGCACGGTCCTATTGGAACGAAAACATTATATAAGCTTCTCGTGAAAGAAAATCTAGAGCCTCACGAGGGATTTATCAAGCACTATAACTATCAAGCGCATATGCGCAGTATTTTAATAAGATTAAAAAGAAAGGGTATACTTTGTAAGAAGAATAGTAAATACTTAATTAGAGACAAGAAAAGTAGCGTTTGATTGATTGTCACCGGTAATTGTCTCAGCAAGATTAGTTCACCCGGCTAGAGAAAGCTAGGATAAAAATGTGAAAGGGTGGCCTAGTAACTGATCTTGCGCTGGATAACAGGATTATGGATCCATTTTTAATGGTTTTAATGGGTTCCCGGAAATAAATTTTAGGGTTTCAAAAATATCCAAAACCCTGTAACTGATTGGATGCCGTCCACACGTATTTGGGCGAATACGGTGCTCGGACGGTATCTGATAGAAAGGAAAATTATGACGATATATGTAAGACCAGTTATTAATCAGCAGAACGTTTTAAATCCCACCGCTGATCATCTCTATCGATGGGACGATATTCAAACCGCTCTCGTTGACTTAAAGTTTAATGGACTCATTAGTCCTCTTTTTGATAAGCTTACAGGACACCCTAACGGGAATGATAAGACTGTCGGAGAGCTTTATCAGCCAACTTATGACGAGGAACTGATGAATAAAAAGAAAGACGAGCATGAGCAAGTAGGGCAAATGTTCGACTTGGATTACTAATGTCCCGTAATTCAGAAATACATACGATACACGAAAACTACGACCACGGTGGATGCTATTACCAATTATTAGGCGACGTGTCCGTCAACTGTAAGAGGTTTTCTGTTAAGGAGACGATAAGAAGACATACGGGCGTTCAATGGTTGAATATAGAAAACTGGGTGGACGAATACGACACAGTGGAGGAAGCGAAGAAAAAATATCCGAAAGCAGCGGTTTTCGAAATATGAGAAAGGAATAACATGGCAGAATTTTATGGAAAACTGACGGGAAGAGGCGCTTCTGTCTCTAGGGCGGGACAGAAGAATTATGGTCTCACGACGATTGCGGCGTCATGGGAAGGTGCGATTCAAGTCATTCTCTCCCATAATTATGAGACAGGACAGAACGAGTTTAACATACAGATGATTCCCTGGTATGGTCATGGAAAGTACATTGACCTGGCGAAAGGGCAGTTAAACGGGGAGAACATTAATTTGATTGACAAATATAGATATAACTTCACGGACAGGAATAACTATTCGATTGTGGAGATTAAATAATTGTTTCTTTTGTTCTATGTTTCGTATATAATAGATATATCAATAGAAATATTGAACACCGCACAGCGTGGCGGGAATTTCTTTTCCGTCACGCTAAAAAAGAAAGGATAAAGAATGATTAAATACACGATGAGCTTTGTCTCTGGACTTGTTCTTACCATCTCCGTCTTTTTATTCGGAATGGACATTAACAGCACGGCGACATTAAACTGGGTTCACTATCTCGTTCCACTGAGTGTGGGATTCATATTAGCTGGATCCTTAATTATGATTATAATGGAGCATAATAAATGAGCATCATTAAAAAACTATCGGACACGTCCCAAGACTATCAAGAGAAAAAGAAAATAAAAAGGAACTGGATTACAGTTGGGATTGACCACGCAACTAATGACATGTTGGAGGAAATAAAACTCAAGTACAATCTTCCCAAGACATTAACGTTACAGTTGATCATTAAATCAGCTTATGAGGAAGTAAAGAAAGGAGAATGATATGTTCTATAAAATCATAGACCCTAAGCTGACGGATCTTAAAAAGGGGCAAGTCATGCACGAAGATGACTTGGAGAAGTATCTAGAACAAATGGAGTGGAACGAATACACCGCCTTTACATACGAGGAGTTTGAAAAGCTTTATGAAATCATAGAGCCTGGGCTTACGTCCTTGAACAAGGAACAAGTCATTAACGAGGACGAATTAGAGAAAGCCAAAAAGAAATATGACTGGAAGGAGGATTATCAGACCTTTTCTTTCAAGGAGAAAGATTAAGGTTTTAAGTGTTTTAAAAAAGACTATAATTAATTTAACAGAAAGGAAAATTATGGCAAAGATAATGGACTACAAGACACTGGTCCGGCTCAGTGGAAACGCCATTCATAATAAAAAGAACAGGCAAATCAGCCTCGACTGGCTCAAGGATAACGAAAACAAGCCATTTCCCGTGGGAAATGGGAAATACAGCGCCTTTAAGGACTTGACTTTCGTCATTAGAATGAATTTTCTGCATAATGACGTAGAAATGCGATGTGAAATAATTTATACGATGGAGAAGAACAAGAGTTTATGGTTGGACATAGACTTTGATGAATTTAACAAGTTAGGAGAGCATGATGGAAGCACTGAAGCTGGTAAAACGTGAGGAAAAGGTCTCTCTCACGGCGGCGCAGCAGAGAATCATCGATGGATATAAAGTCATCACGGATGATGAGATGGAAATACTGCGTCAAAAAGAGGACGATTTAAAGATAGAGTGTGCGTCAAGAAACAAGCATCACAAAGTATATGGAATGGGGCGTGGAGCTAAATATGTGTGGTTAGGGATAGTTCTAAGCACGAATAACTCCTAAATATCGCTTTTATATATAGAGAGTGAATCATTAAATGGGATTTAAACTTTTACTAAATGGTAATCCCTAATCCCAATGACTAATTCTCTATATCCACTACTAATAATCAGGGATTACTTATACTTTTTACAAGTAATCCCTCTAATCTTACGAGTTCCGGTGGATAGTAAGTCATAATGGGGATACTATGAAATGGTCCCTATATATAGAAAGGAAAATTAATGACGTGGGATCAATGGATTATTATCATAAGTATAGGGGTTATCGTACTTATGTTTCACAATTAAAATACTTGCTGAATTTTAAAAGAATTTGTCGAAACTGTTTACAGTTTAGTATAATATAAGAATATAGCAGAAAGGAGAAAACATGCAAAATATACAACCTGCTGTAAGTGGGGCAAAACCCACTAAAAAGACCAAAGTAGTTAATACACCACACGATAAACAAGGTGTATATAAATATGATGGCGATGCGAGAATACAAGTTCTGGCTCCAAAAAATCCAAAAAGAGTTGGATGTGCTGGCTGGAAAAGATTTAATCTATACAAATCTAGTATGAAGATTAACGATTTTCTAAAGGCGGGAGGTAAAACCATCGATTTAGATTGGGACCGTGAACGAGGATTTATCGCTACAGAAGATAGAGATAAGGCTGGCTCTCAAAGCAAATCAGCGAAAGCTACCTTTACTCTAAAATAATTGTATTACTTTGTTTTAAAGTATATTATTATTAAGTGTTAAAGATAGATTATGTATCTTTTTCCTCCGTAGATTGCGAGGGGCTCCATAAGGGAGCCCTTTGCATAATTTGAGAAAGGAAGAAATGATGAAAAAGGGAATAAAAATTAAACATTTAAAAGAAATCATTAATACAATGGATGATGATTTGGAGGTATATATTGAAGAAATTGATTCTAATGGAGCAGGGGGCGTTTATAATATCCCTGTACGATCAATTACTAGGGAAGAGCAGATTGGTTTTGATGAATTTTCAGAAGATTTAAGCGATAAAAAAACAATCATAGTAATAAAAACAAGTTTCCCTAATGTATAATTTGAGAAAGGAAGAAATGATGAAAAATTTTGATGTTTATTATTCTAATGATAAAAATTTTCGTGATTTTATCGTTGGGGGCGGACTTTTAGATTTAGATGATTTAGAAAAAACTCATACCAAGGTTTATAATAGTAATGATGAGTCTTTTTTTGAGATATATAATGCATATTACTATGAATCAGATAAAGGATTATGTGAAGATATATATCATTTTTTTAATGATAATCCAAAGAATCCTTTAGGTAAAAAAGTTTTTCAAGATAAAATGAAGAACAACGAAATTAATGTGCGCCATACTTCAATGAGTGTGGGCGATGTTATTAAAATCAACGATAAGTTTTATATTTGTAAAAGTATCGGCTGGGATTTAATTGAAAGGAAGAAATAATGACAATACTAGAAAAACTCAATAAAAAAATTCATAAAAATTTTAAGACAGGAAAACCCTTTCCTAAGGCAACTCAAAAGCATATGAGAGAGTCATCGATACGACATTATAAAATGCAACAAGATGGCTATAAGGGACCTACTTATCAACTGAATGGAAAGAAAAGAAATGGAGCCTATTTATTAGATGAGATATGGATATATAACCCATATACAAAAAAATAATAAACTGGTATACTTTGTAATCAGGGTCGATTAATATATAAGTATACAAAAAGAAAGGAAAACAGTATGCGCTGGACCCATAAAGAAACTTTTAGTGACGAGAAAGGGCAAGAATATCACTTTAATACGCAGTGCCCTACTTGTAAATCAAAAAGTATAGTATCAGTTAAAGGGCCCGATTTATTTAAATATAATACGGGAACTTCAATTCAAGAGGCGTTTCCTTATTTAAGTAGAAATAAGAGGGAACGATTAATGACAGGAATCTGTTGCTTAGATAAAGAAAACGAGGAGATGATTTTATGATAGTATTTAAAAGTATACAAAAAGTTACTGTCTACGAGAGAGGCAAAGAAAACGAAGTCCATCATTTTAAACTAACAAAGCCCGATGGAACGACTGAAGTATTAACAGAAAAGGATTTCTCTTTCTTGAAGAAAAGATGGACGTATGAGAGAAATCAAAGAGAGCGTGCCCAAGAAAAACAAGAGCGTGCTAACGAAGCAGGAATGCTGCACGGCATAGACGCCTATAACGAAGAAATGGGGAATGTATGAAAAGACGGGATAGATGTGCTGTATCTACGACATTGCGCGGATGCGATAAAAAGGGAACTAATCGCATTACAAAAAAATGGATAACTGGCCATATTGTTTCTGATAATTTATATTGTGACGAACACTATAAAGAACAACTAGACTGGTCAGAAGATACTATGGATGACATTGAGTTTCAATTCAAGAGTCCCGAGTTATTTAGAATGTAGGAGGTAATTATGACAACAAGAAAAGGAATAGGAAAGGATAAAGAGTTAGGACCTTTAAGTGATAAAGCTCCCGACGGCAAACGTGGATACAAATCCAGCGGGAGAGCCAGAACGACCCACTTAAAAGAAATCAAAAAACAAGGAAAGAAACTCCGTAGACAAGAATGGATTTTCTCTAAGTGGTTATGACTACTAAAAAATACTGCGATGACTGTGAGACGTTAGTCTATCATAAAAATCTAGTTTGCCCTTACTGTCTAACTTCCCTTGGTGATATCCAACTCCCTCTCGATGAGCTTATTAAAAAAACTGATAGAAAAACAGATAGAAAAGAGCAGGACAAATACGAATTTAGATCAAAACATTGGTGGGAAAATAGACATAAAATAGACAGAAGATAATGCCTAAGAAAAAACAAAAATCAATATGGATAGAAATTACTCAAGAGGAGATTAAAGATATTGTCCAAACCGTGAATATGAATTATGCGGGAGACTTCTTCTCTGATAGAGTTCACGAGATTGTCGCCCCTAAAATAAAAGAAGCCATACGGGAGCATAATAACAAAGCCTCTAATCTACCGAAAAAGGGCGGCAGTAAAAATTAACCTCTTGTATAATTTTGCGTCTTCTTTCTTTATAATAAAGAAAACAAAATAGAAAGGAAAACACAATGGACGCACAAGTGAAACATATATTCCATACTATTTGGATTGAAGAAAATCCCAAGAGTGACGCTGTTACAATAGTTAAAACTTTTGTCATTCATTCTAAAACTTATGGCGACCAAACGTTTGATGTTGCCTACGAGAAAAATAAAACATTTATAGATAAATTTGATGGAAAGTATAATTGTTGTATGTCAATTAAAGGAATTTTTACTCCCGAAAAAGTCGAAAGAGCAGTCAGATTACAAGAATACTTGGGGGAAAGGGGGGATAGATAAAATGAAAATATTTAACTTTCACATTCTAACCCATAATCAATATATAGAAGATTCTATTATTGACGGAGATTATAGTTTTTCAGACCAAGACGAGAAAGACTTCACGCTCATTAAAAAAATAGATACAAATTATCATAGAATAACGAAATGGCCATTAAAAGAATGGCAAGATAAATACACCCTAGAAATATATCACTGTACAAAGTATGGAAACAAGGAAACGATTTTAACAACGATGCATAGCTCGGGATACTGGAGCTGTGACATTAAATTCAATAAAATATTTAATGATAAAGAGTTAGTCGCATGGCATAAGAAAATAACTAGTCCAGATTATTAAACTTGTTTAATGAGGCTTATATTACTTTATAATAATAGAATAACAAGAAAGGAAAAAGTTATGAACGTGAGAGAAAAATTTAACGCTTTGCCTGCTGATGTAAGAAAAGCATTAATAAATAAACACGTAAGATATATACCACCTTTCGAAGAAGTTTATAATCGATGCGGGGGCTGGTATATATGGAGAGAAGATACGGGAGAGCTATGCGGCCCAGGAGTACCAGGAGGCGTCTTAACTGGACTGGCTTTTTATATATTTAAACATAAAGTTATTAAACTTGTTTAATTAGGTTTAAAAAAGTTTATTCTTATAGAATAACAAGAAAGGAAAAATTTTATGTACGGAGTAAAAGAAATAAATCCCTTAAATACTAACGGGCAAGACTATCATTCTATTGATAGAGAAACCGTTGACTGGGACGATAAACGCCTTTTAAAGATAACACGCTTTAGGCTTTTAAGCGACCCCGGTTTTCCTATGTGGGACGTAAGCTATTGTCATGGAGTTCTTAAAGATTTCACTCCAGTCATAGTTGATTTACCATTTAACCAACTCCCTAAGAAGAATATGTTTGGGGAGATAATTAAATACGCAAGACAAGATAAAGTCTACGCAAAGGGCCTGGGAGTATTCGAAGCTCTTTCAACCCTTAACTAGAAAGGAAAAGTTATGATTAAGAAAATAGTGACACGAAATAATAACACTTACATTCTTTATTATTACGACACAGACAGACTTTCAATCATAATAAAGAACGACAAAGTAATAGGAAATTTCGACCCCGAGGACGAGCTTCGTTTTAATTTATATGAGGAGCGAATTTCATTCACAGAGTTCGAGAATACTTCAACCAAAACTCTCGAAGATTTACAGACTCCATATTATAGTTATATCCAATTACAATCGTCTTTAAATATCCCTATAAAAATCAATTTCTTCGAGAAAATCATAACTTATTTAGAATAAACCTCTATACAATTAGCCCTTAATAAGATAAATTGAGGGCTAATACTATGGATAATGTTATAGAATTTTCCCATACAGAAAATAAGATTTTATCGGACAAGGAAAAAAAGTTCGTTCACGGCATAATATCTGGATTGGGTAAGAGACAAGCGGCTTTGGAAGCAGGCTATGCTGAAACGTCAGCTCACGTACAAGCCAGCCGCCTCTTAAAAAAAGATAAAATACTGAGGGCGGTGAGCCGGGCTCGGTCGCTCCAGATGCAGCAGACGGTGCATACACTGGACAAGGAGATTGACAAGCTTGACAGGTTGTATGAGGCGGCGTGCACCAAAAAACAACTTGGAGCGGCGGTCCAGGCGGCCCGGTTGAAGGCCCAGTTGCTGGGATACCTGGTTGAGAAGAAAGAGGTGAAGCACTCACAGTTTGACACCATGAGTGAGGATGACCTCATCGATTATCTTGACAAGTTGAAAGCGAACTACGGTGGTTGAAGGCTGCGGCTTGAGTCATTGAGATTGAGACATCAGCCATCAGCCTCCGCCCGCAGGGCGGTGAGGTTGAAGGTTGAGGCGGGGGCCTTGAGTCATTGAGATTGAGTCGTCCCTCATCATCCGTCAGCCACCGACCTCCGCCTTCGGCGGAGGAGTGCGGAGGAGGGAGGCGGCGGGAGGAGGAGCTTTATTATTATTATGTCAACCTTATTTAATTTTTGTATTTAAGGGATTAAATTAGTTTAAAATTAGATAAGCAAGAAAGGAAAAAGATATGGCTATAAATGACAAAGGGCATTATGAGTCCTTTCCTAGAGTGAAAGGAAAAAAAGAGAGACAAAAAGTCGAACTTAATAGACACCTTTACTCAGGGAAATACTCACAAGTAGTAGCCCACGATTATATTTCAGGAAAAGATTTATTAATTAAGTCAGCCCCATGTGGCTTGCCTTGTTATTGTGATGCAATTATTATAAGGGAGATTTAAATTTTTGTATAATTAGGATTAAATTAATTTAAAATTAAAGAAACAGGAGAAAGATATGAGCATACAAGAATTGAGAAGGATGTTATATACACATGTGCCTTATGAAATGCCAATAACATTTCACGAGGGAGTGTATACACGAATAAGGGACAGACGATTAATGGGACCCGTCACACCCTTACAGCAACAACGAGCTTTAGAAAGAGCACAACGAGGGAGGTATAATGGTTGATAAAGCACAAATGCCGGACGATGTCCGGGAGAAGTTAATAACAATAATCCAAGACCTTGACGAACACACCTTGGGTGATGAGACATTGAGTCCTCTTAATAGACCATATACAGTGGATCATCATTATATCTCACACGAGATTAAGGATACAATCGTCAAGGTCCGCAAGACAGTCGATTATTTACTCAACAAGAGGGGATAAGGTTATTAACAATTAATTTAAATAAATGTATAATTATGTTAAAAAATCTTTATAATAATAAGTAGACCATAAGGGTCTAAAAGAAAGTCAGAAATAAAAGGAGTTTATAATGACAAAATCTACGGAAAAAAAATTCCCGACTAGCTTTAAGCAGTTAGAGGGAAGAGCAGTTATGTTCTGCCTAGTTAATCAAAAGAAACCATCAGGCAAATCATACGCACGCTACGAAAACTACAAAGTAGCGACTAATCTACAAGACGCCCATAAAGCCGGGTTCACTTCTTTAGATTATCAGTACGACACAGGAATAAATGGAAGATTTAAAAGAATCCCCGTTCTCTGTTTCGTGCAAGGAATAAATATCTCAAAAGAAACTAAAGAGATATTACTCCAAGTAATCAAATTAAATAAAGAAGCAGCAGTTAATTTCTCAAAAGAAATTAAAGAGAAGTTAACAGCCAACATAGCGAAGTTCGAAAAATTCGCAGCAGAAATTAAATAAAGACTATAACTCCGACAAGGGGCGATTTTATCGCCCCTTTTTTTATCGCTTTATATAATGCGGCGGGAGGAGCCAACCCTTATTCATTGAGAATTGAGCATTGAGCATTGAGCATTGAGCATTGAGCATTGAGCATTGAGAATCAACCCTCCGCCTCCTAGGCTTACGTGTAAGCCTAGCTATATCTTTTAATTAATAAAAAAATAATAACAAAATAACGAAAATTAAACTTGTTTTAGCTGATTTTTTAATAGAATATAGTTATAAAATAAATGGAAAATTTCTTAATAATTATAATAATATTAGTATTTTTATACTTTACTTATAGTTAAATATAAGTATTCTAAAATTAGAATTAATTAAAATTCTAGAAAGGAGAAAAAAATGGAAAATTCTAATAAATCTAAAAAATTTCCTATTTCGATTAGAACTATTTTAAATAATCGTATTTTATTTCGTTTAGTAAATATAAAAAACGAAAAAAGCGAAAGTTATAAAATATTCGAAGAAGCGAAATTTAATACTACTATTAGAGATTTATTTTTAAATAGTCGTTATCGAACTATCGATATTTCTTACGATACTAAAGCTAATAAACGCTTTAAAAAGCTTCGTTTAGTAATCGATAATAATAACGTAACTAAAGAAAATAAAAACGAAATTTTAGATATTATAAAAGAAAATAAAAACTTTCTTTTAGATAAAAAAAATATCGTATCTAATCGAAAAGCTTTAGAAGAAAATATTAAGTATTTCGAAGAAAAAGCTAATAGTCTTTAATTAAAAACTTTATTATAAAAACTCTCTAATTAATTTTAGAGAGTTTTTTTATTTCTATTTTCTAAAAATTTTCTTATTAAAATTCGAATACGATTTAAACTTAATTCGATTAAGTTTATCGTAAAAATAATCGTATAAAGTTTAAAAAGAAATTCTAGCTTTCGGGAGGGTAAGTATAAGCTTTATCGGGTATTGACTATTTTATGTATAAATAAATTATTTTGTATTATACTTCCCTGAAAAATAATGAGAACAGAACTACTTACGAAAGCTAAAACAATCCTTTTGGATCCAAAGGCTCCTAAGGACATTAAAACACAAGTTTTCGAAATACTAGAGAAACAAAGAACAAAACAAACGAATGCGTCTGCGCATTCCCATATATTGGACTATGCCCAGCATCTCTACCCTGGATACAATACCCCTGCGCATATACAACTTATTGGAAAAAACCTAGAAAGTTTAGAGAGAGGCGAGATTGACAGATTGGCTATCTTTATGCCACCACGTCATGGAAAGTCTATGCTCTGCTCCGAATTTTTTCCCGCATGGTACCTGGGCCGCAATCCCAGGAACTTTGTCATTCAAGCGACATACGCACAGGAACTGGCTGATGATTTTGGACGCAAGGTGCGTAACCAGTTAAAGTCGGATGATTTCATGCGGGTCTTCGAAGGCGTCGGCCTAAGGGACGATTCAAGCTCCGCAAAGCGATTTCACACCGTGCATGGCGGAACGTACAGCGCCGTCGGTGCGGGAGGCGCCATCACGGGAAGGGGCGCCCATTTATTGGTCATTGACGATCCGATCAAGGGCCGTGAGGAAGCGGAGTCAGGACTTCAAAGACGGAACCTAATCGAATGGTACAAGTCCGTCGCCTATACACGTCTCCAGCCTGGGGGCGCTGTCATCCTGATCCAGACACGATGGCACGAGGAGGATTTGGCGGGATGGATTTTGGAGAACTCGGATGAGGATTGGAAAATTCTTGACTTGCCTGCGATCAACGCAAACGGCGATGCCTTATGGCCCGAAGCGTACTCCGTCGAGAAGCTCAAGAAAATAAGGGCGACTGTCGGCGACAGGGTGTGGGAGTCACTCTACCAGCAACGCCCGTCGGCGGAGCAAGGCGCCATACTCAAGAGGGACTGGTGGCAAAAATTAAATTATGAGCCACGATACGATTTTATCATTCAAAGCTATGACACGGCGTTCTCTACGAAAGAGTCCGCTGACTTCAGCGCACGAACGACGTGGGGGGTGTTCTCCCGCCTGAACGAGGATTCGGGAACAGTCGAGGCGTGCGTCGGTCTCATTGAAGCCTGGCGGGATCGGGTCGAGTACCCTGATTTGCGGAGAATCGCCCAGGACTCGTATTGGGAGTACAAGCCGAATCTGGTGCTCATCGAGAAACGTGCGTCAGGGCAGTCGCTATTGCAGGACTTGCGGCGTGCGGGAATTCCCGTTCACGAGTATAAGCCCGACAAGGACAAGGTTTCACGGACCCATGCGATTGCGCCCATGCTGCAGAGTGGCTTGGTATGGGTTCCATCAGACGAGCTGTGGGTCGAGGACATTATTGGCGAATGCGCATCGTTTCCCTACGGGAAGCACGATGACTATGTCGATACGTGCACGCAGGCGTGGCAGTTGATTCGGGACCAGTTCCTCGTGGCGCATCCCCTTGATCCGAAGTATCTTGACGAGTGGGACGACAAGCCGATAAAGTCGAAGGTAAGCGAAAAGAGATTTTATAGTTAGACATCAACGTGAAAATGATATAGATATTTATTAAGGAAGTTATTATGACTGCAGTACCGTGACAAAGGAGGCGATATATGGCAGGGCCGAAACAAAAGGGCAGTAAAGCATACAGAGAAGGATATAATATGGGTTCTCGAAAATCTTCAATGTTTCCTAATTTATTTAAAAAGAGTGGAAGACGATTGGCAAAAGCTCAATTTGAGGCACAAGGTGGATGGAGTCAATTTATTCCCTCTAATGTAGACAAGTCACTTGAAGGTCAATTTGTGAAAGGTTTAAAGGCGGGAACTAAAAAATATTTTAAAGAAAAAAATGGGAAGGACTAGGATATGCCAAAAAGGGCTTATGACGACCCCGTGCTTGTAGCAAAACGTAAAAAAGAGGCAACTCTAAAAGCTAAACAATTTATGACTAGCGATGCAGCTTATACGGGAAAAACGAAAAAGAAAACTATTAAGACACTCTCTCCAAAAATGAAGGGTAAAAGAAAATATTCAGGTCAAGCGACGGGAAAAAGGAAGGGTTAATGACACTGTCACGAGGGCAGTTCACGAACGTCATATCGAAAGGAAAGAAAATGGGCGATAAAAAAAAGAAAAAGGAACTCTATCCTGTCTCCAATAAGGATATTGAGTTTATAAAAAAGAATATGCCTAAAACTAAAAAGAAAAAATCAAAGAACCCACATAAGGATTAATAGATGAAAAAACTATTAAGTAAAATTGAAAAGCAACTGGATAAATTGGAGTCAGCGCATCGAAAGGAAGATGAGATTGTCGAGAGTATCAGGGAAGCGATTGAAGAACTGCAGGCTGTGAAAGTCTGCAATAAAAAGAAATGCGACTGTGATTGCCATTAAGGAGGTAAAAGAATGGTGGATGTAAAAATAAAGAAGAAACCAAAACGAAGACCTACGGCAAAAGAGATTGTCGAAAGTGCGAACAGAATTAACAAGGCTGAACGCCTGGAGGAAATAAGGGCTAGGAATAAAAAGAAAAAAGACAAGGCTGTTATGGAAGCTGAAAGGAAAAGACGAATTTATTATAAGAATAAAGCAAACAAGTTTGGTAAATAAATGACTACTAAGGATGCACTAAAAAAATTAGGTGGAACAAAAACAATGAGAAAAATGAAACTCGATAAGGAGATAAAATGTTTAAATTTGATTTAGATATTCCAACTTACGCAGAATGGAAAGTACAAGTAGAAAAATTTGTAAAGGAACACCCTGTGAAAGCCCAAGAATATCAAAAGAAAACACAACAATTTTGGCAAGACTGGTTTGAAGATGTATTAAAACCTAACTTGTTCAATATTTTTAAAAAATAGGAGGTAAAGAATGGTAGTAGAATCCCCAAATAAAGGAGGCAGATATATGAAGCCCGTTACAATTGGTTTGGCTGGGCAAGGTGCATATGGAAATTTACTGGCCAAGCATGTCAATGCCGGTAAACTAACGATAAAGGAGGCGAAAGCACTTTTACGTTATAGGAACAAGCCTGGGAAAAAATAGATAAAAGTAATGTCAAAAAAATGGATGCAAGAGGCGACGGCCTCTATTAAACGTAGAGGGACGAAAGGAGTTTGCACCGGAAAAAAGTTTGGGTCAAAGTCCTGTCCTCCTGGCTCGAAAAGATATACTCTAGCGAAAACATTTAAAAAAATTGCAAAGAAAAGGAAAAAGACATAATGGCTGAAGAAAAGAAAAAACAATATGGCACTAAGTTGGCCAAGGACAGAGCCAAAAAGGCCTTTAAGGAAACAAGATTAAAAAGAATTAAAAAAAGCGATAAAAAATTTAGTGAAAAACATCCTGTGATGTCTAAACTCACTAAGGGAATGGATGTTTTGTTTGGACAACATACCGACAAGGGTAAACTTAAATCACTCGGTAAGAATTTTGAACATATATATAAAACATACGGAAAAAAACACACGGATGCGTGGATAAAAACTCCTAAAAAGAAAAAAAGTGATAGCTCTGTCAAACTAGCAAAGAAAAGGAAAAATGCCTGAAGAAGTTTTAAACATGGAAGAATTGGCGGTAGAACTTCCCGAACCAGGAATCTTGGAGACGGGGGTCGAGGTTAATCTTGAAGAGGAATATGTAAAGCCTCTTGATACAGACCATTTTTCCAATCTTGCAGAAACATTAGATAAAAAAGAATTAACGAAAATTGCATCCGATTTAATCGAAAAATACGACAGCGACAGATCAAGTAGAAAAGACTGGGAAGAACAGTATTCACGTGGTCTTCGCATGCTCGGAATTATTACTGAAGCCCGTGATGATCCATTTCCTGGAGCATCGGGTGTTCACAATCCTTTAATGGCAGAAGCTGCGACGCAGTTTCAAGCACGTGCCATTGCAGAGATGTTTCCTCCCGGCGGACCTGTAAAGACGCAGATCATTGGAAAAGTAACGGAAGAAAAAATGAAACAGGCACAACGAGTCCAAGAATTTATGAATTATCAATTGACTCAAGAGATGCCCGAGTATTTCAATGAACTTGACCAGTTGCTTTTTTATTTAGCTGTGTCAGGGTCCGCCTTCAAAAAAGTGTATTTTGACCCTACCCTTGATAGGGTGGCGTCATCCTTTATTCCTGCAGAGGATTTTGTTGTTTCATATGAGACAGTGGATTTGGAGACATCCCCTCGTTACACTCAGGTAATGAAAATAAATAAAAATGAACTAAAGAAATATTTTAAGACGGGATTTTACAAGGAAATAAAGCTGTCGTCAGGAACGCAGACGGACGATGTTGATATTGTGAATCAAACCATTAATCGACTGGACGGCATTTCAGATACATTAGGTGAGAATATCCATACGGTATTGGAAATACATACGGACTATAACATAGAGGATTCAGAAGATGAAAAGGCAATCGCACCTCCATATATCATTACGATTGACAGGCAGTCCCAACAAGTTTTGGCGATACGAAGAAATTGGAAAGAGGACGATGAGTTAAAAAGAAAACGCACATATTTCGTGCATTATAAATATCTTCCAGGTTTAGGCTTTTATGGCTTTGGTCTAATTCATATGATTGGTGGATTGCAGCATGCAAGTACAGGGGCATTAAGGGCTTTACTGGACTCTGCGGCATTCGCTAACTTAAATGGAGGCTTTAAAGCGAAAGGTGCACGAATTGAAGGTGGGGATATGACGATAGCTCCAGGTTCATGGTTGGAAGTCGAGGCATATGGTGATGATTTGCAAAAATCATTTATGCAATTACCCTTTAAGGAACCTTCTCCTACATTAATGCAACTTTTAGGCGTTTTAACAGAGTCAGGAAGGCGATTCGCCACTATTGCAGATGCGATGGTAGGCGATGCGGCGGCGACATCCCCTGTTGGAACCACTATTGCGCAGATAGAACAAGGAAGTAAGATATTTTCAGCCATTCATAAGCGTATTCATCATGCACAAGCACGGGAATTAAAGCTAATTGGAGAATTGGACGGAGAATATCTAGACGATGTCTATCCATATGAAGTAGTTGGGCAAGAATTATCAATAAGAAGAAGGGATTTTGATGATAGAATTGATATTATCCCTGTTTCTGACCCTAATATTTTTTCCCAAGCACAAAGAATAGCTTTAGCGCAGACGACTTTGCAAATTGCACAATCAGCTCCCCAAATAATTGATATAAAGGAAGCATATAAACGTTTAATAATGGCTTTAAACTTACCTGACCCAGATGAGTTGGTCATTGACGATGATGATATTGCCCGTCGTGATCCCGTCTCAGAAAATATGGCTTTATTGAATGGAAAACCAATAAAAGCTTTTCCTGACCAAGTACATGCGGCGCATATGCTTGTTCACGAACAATTTATTAGCGATCCTCGTTTTGGAGGACGACCAGAAGCAAAAGAGGCGTTACTGGGACCTATGCTGGCGCATATAGGACAGCATTTAGCTTTCCAATACCGTCAACAGATGCAAGCGCCATTACAGGGACAAGTTCAATTACCACTTCCTGATTTTGATGAGGATAATAAAATAGAGGAAGAAAGTATGCCACCAGAAATGGAAGCAAAAATATCAGAGTTTGAAGCTCAAGCTGCCCAACAACTGGCACAAAATCAACCGCCTAATCCTGAGCAAGAAAAACAATCACGTGAAGCTGCGAGAGAAGAAGGTGAACTTGCCATTAAGCAAGAGGAGATGAGTATTCGAAAAGATAGATTTGTACAAGGTGCACAATTAAATGACCGTATACAAAACAGGAAAGATAAAGAACTTCAACTAAAAGCAGTTGATCAAATTATGAAAACACGTAATGCAAGAAAATCGCAAAAATCAAAAAAATAGACCGACAGGGGAGGAGGTAAGACAAGCAAGAAAGTTTTTACAAAATAAGAAAGTTCCTTTAACTTTATTTAAACCAAATTTATTTGCAGCTGCAAGTAAAGAAATAAATGGAAATTATGATAAAACATTTAATTCTTTAATAGATGTTTATAGAGCAGGGAATCCATATTATAAACGGAGAAAAGAAAATGGCCAGAATACCAGTAGTCGAAGCGATACTGCAAGAAATAAAAAAATATAAAACTGAATTAGCTACTAAAACAATAGCACCAGGTTTTGATACGTATGAAGCATATCAGAAAGCAAAAGGAATAGCAGAAGGTTTAAATAAAGCTTCTAGTATTGCTTTAGAAATTGAAAAACGATATATAGAGGGAGATGACGATGGTAACGAGGAATGAAGAATGGTTTACAGATAACGATATTCCTGATCCAGATAAAAAAGATTTACCCATACCATGTGGATGGAGAATGCTAGTAAGACCCGCAGGAGTAATTAAAAAAACAAAAGGAGGTATAATTTTAACTGATAAAAATTTAGAAGAACAACAATATTTAAACTCTAAAGGGCGTGTTATTGCGATGGGAAATGAGTGCTATGGTAATCGTGAAGAAAATTGGTGCAAAATTAATGATACTATCGTATATAGCAGATACGCAGGGTCAAAAATTGACATTCAAGGTGTTAAGATGATTCTGTTAAACGATGATGAGGTATTGGCTGTATTACCAAATCCAGATGCAATAACTCAAAATCTTTAAACACGCATTAATTGCGACAATACATAGGGAGAATACTATGAATGAAGAAGTAAAAAAAATTACCCCTGATGACGACATCGAGGTAAAAATTTTAGAAAAAGAAAAACCTCAAGAAGAACCAAGTATAAATCTTGAATCTTTAAAAGAGGAAGAAAAAGAAGAAGTTGCTCCTAAAGAAGATTTAGCACAAACTGTTGAGTCACTTAAAAGTGAATTAGACAATATTAAAAAAGAGCCTTATAGCGACCGTGTAAAAAATCGAATTGCAAAAGAAGTTTCAAGACGAAAAGCAGAAGAGGATAAATCACGGGCTCTAGAGGAACGATTGGCTAAATTAGAAACGAGTGCATCTACTCAAACTAAAAATGACTTGAACTTGCGATATCAAAATGTTTCAAAAGATTTAAAAGAAGCTATTGAAGGTGGCGATACTGAAAAACAAGTAAAGCTAATGGATGAAATGGCTGATGTTCGAAGTCAAATTAAATCAGTTCAAGAAACTCCAGCAGTAAAAACAGAAACAAAAACTCCAGAAATTCCTCATTTAGCGAAAGAGTGGATAGAAAAAAATTCAAGTTGGTGGAATAAAGCAGGTCATAGGGCTGCAACCCAATTGGCTTTTGGAATTGACGCTGACTTAACCGAGGAAGGATATGATATGGCAGATTCAGAATATTATGCTGAAATGGATAAACGAATGAACAAATTTTATCCCGATTTAGTAAAAAGTGAAGAAAACACTTCCAATGGGGAGCAAAAAGAGTTAAAGTCAAAAGTAAAGGCGCAATCACCCGTAGCAGGTGTTTCGAGATCAAGTCAAAACTCTGCGAAAAGTGTGAAGCTGACAAAAGATGATTTACAGAATGCAATAACATTCGGTATTGATATTAATGACCCAGCGGCGCTTAAACGATACGCAAGGGAACTTGCGAGTTATGAAGCAACAGATAAAGGAGCTTAATAATATGAAAAAGAAAAGCACTTCTCTAAAGGCAGAGAGAGAAACACGTGATGAGAGTACACGAAAAACTGAGTGGAAACCACCCTCTATACTAGAAGCACCTCCAGCTCGGCCTGGCTACACGCAGAGATGGATTGCAACTAAAATACTTGGAATAGATAATCCAAGTAACTGGGCAAAACGCCGCAGAGAAGGTTGGGAGCCAAGAAAAGTTGAAACTCTCCCAAAAGATTTTCATGCTCCTACCATTGATCACGGAAGTTATGCAGGTTACATTGGAATCGAAGGTATGGTACTGTGCGAAATGCCAGAAGAAATGGTTAACCAACGTAATGCGTATTATCAGAAGAAAACTAATTCTCAGATGGAAGCTGTTAAGAACGACCTACATAGAGTAGAACAAGTTGGAAATCCAATTCATAGAGACCATACGACCAGGGTTACTAGAGGTGGAATCGAAGAATAAAACCGTAGCATAGCTAGGAAAAGGATTTTATCATGGCTAACGTAGACACCCCTAATGGTTTTATACCATTAAGACATCTTACGGGTGGAGTTATCCGAGCTAACCAATACTTTATTGCTAATAGTGAAGCGGATTCGTTTTATTATGGTGATTTGGTAACTTTGGGATCTGATGGCGAATTAGATGCATATGCAAATAACTTAAACGCAATAGGCGTTTTTTATGGCGTTGAATACATCGAAGACGTCACAGGTGATGTGAAATTCGAAAAGGTTTGGACGGGCGGAACAAACATTAAGTCTGGAACTACAATTAAGGCTTATGTTTATGACGATCCGAATATTACTTTTCAAATCCAAGCAGGCAATGGGGCCATCGCACAAGCAAATGTTGGAGAACTTTGCAACGTGCTTTTAACTGCCGGTGCTAGTCCATATTTTCATTCCAAACAGGAAGCGGATATGGATACTCTAGGTACAACAGCACTACCTCTGAGAATTTTAAGAATATCAGAGATACCCGGCAATACAGCAGCCGAGAATGCGGAAATAGAAGTTGTTATTAACAACCATATTTTAGCACCTCGTTCTACTGGTATATAGGAGGATAGTATGGCATTAAATAGATCATTATTTACTAAGCAGCTAAACCTCGGTCTTAATACTATTTTTGGTATGGAATACGATACGTATCCAGAACAATGGAGACAAGTATATACAACTGAGACATCAAAAAAGGCATTTGAAGAAGACGTTCAAATGTACGGATTTGGTGCTGCCCCGGTCAAAGCTGAAGGTGCTCCTATCTCTTATGATAGTGGTGCTGAAGGTATAATAGCAAGATACGTCCATGAAACTATTGCACTCGCTTTTGCAATTACTGAAGAAGCAGAGGAAGATGGTCTTTATGGATCTCTTGGAGCAAAGTATGCGAAAGCACTTGCTCGTTCAATGCAACATACCAAAGAAATCAAAGGTATGAACATTTTAAATAATGGATTTTCAACTTCATCCAGTCCAGTGACTGGTGGAGATGGTCTGACATTATTTAGTAAAGTGCATCCACTTGGCGGTGGAGGTACTAATTCAAACCAATTAGCGACTAATGCTGATTTAAGTGAAACATCTCTTGAAGCGATGTTAATCTTAATTACTGAAATGGTAGACGATAGACAAATTCCTATCGCTGCTCAGGGCGTGAAGCTAGTTGTACCACCTGAATTAATGTTCGTAGCAGAGAGAATTGTTGCAAGCAACCTACGACCAGGAACTGCTGACAATGACATCAATGCAACTAAATCTCTGGGGATGATTCCTCAAGGAGTTGCAGTCAACCAAAGGTTAACTGATCCAGACGCATTTTTCATTATGACTGATGTGCCTGACGGATTAAAACACTTTGTAAGACGCCCGATCAAAAAATCTGTTGAAGGAGATTTTGAAACAGGTAATTTACGCTACAAGGTATCTGAAAGATACTCCTTCGGTTTTACCGATTGGAGAGGTTCTTTTGGAACTCCAGGAGCGTAATTAATTAATTTTATAAGAGGGGGCGAAATGATTTCGCCCTCTTTTTTTAACACCCAAAGACTTAAAACGACTACTAATAAGGAGGTAGACAATGGGAACAACGACTTTTTCTGGACCAATTAAAGCTGGTCCAATCACAAATACAACGGGAACAACAGTTGGAACTGATGTTAAAAACGTCGGTTTTGTAAAAATGGCACAAACTGCAGGATGGACTCAGTCCACTACAGCTGCAGATACTGGAATTGTCATTCCAGCTAATAGTCAAATCACTGAGATCATTATTAATATTACAACTGCGTGTGGCGCAGCTGATATTTCTATGGGCACTACATCTACATCAACTGAATTGTTTTCTGCTTTAGCAGCAGGAACAGCAGCTAATGTATTTAAGTATGGATCTACAGGTACAATTACTGATGGCGATACTTGGGCTGATATAGGTTCAAGTGATTTACCAATTTACATTGACTTTTCTGCTGGAACAACTGGAATAGGATTTGTAACAGTTGAATATATTCAAAATATAAACAACGCATAACAATATAGAATGAGTGGCTCTTCGGAGCCACTTACTTAAATTATGGCAGATAAATCATTAAATCCTTTAACTTTATTAAAGTTAATCTTTGGTGGGGAAGATGAGAAAACAGGGGACGCACAAATTGCAGAAGAAATAGCTGCTGGAGATAGAAAAGCAGCCAAAAAATCCAAGTTTAAAAAAGCTATGGAACAATTAAGTAAGGATATGAATAAAAAGCCAGAGCTGTTGAAGTCTAAGTCACTTCAACTTCCAGGAAATCCATATGATACCAGCTCAGCTCCTTATAAAGTTATGAAAGGATCAAACAGTCCTTTATTTGCATCACTAAATGATATACAATCAGGAAAACTTAAATACTTAGATGAACAAACAGGAGGTATAATGCAAGCAATTACAGGAGGACTTCCTAAAACTGTGCAAAGGAGATAATTATGATTTCAGACGTCAAACAATCCACACTCGCTGCTGATGGACGTTTTCAAGATAATCATGCTGGAGCAGGAACTTATATTGGTAGAAGTCGCTTAAAAGGAGTTACAGGAAGATGTGATTCCGCAGCTACAGCTCAAATAAAATTATATGATGGAACAGATACAACAGGTACCTTACTCTATCATGTATATTGGGGTGCTGCTGCAGGTGATATGTATCAAGAATATATTTCTGACGATGGCATATTATTTAAAACAGGAATTTTTGCGGATGTAACGAATTGTGATGCAGTTTCAATTATTTGGGACTAAATGGCAATATCAGGAACCACTGCGTTTTCACTATCAGTCAATGACTGTATTGTAGAAGCTCTCGATAGAATTGGGGGAAGCCCAATGCTAGGCTATGACGTGCGTGCTGCACGTCGAAGCTTAAATATCATGTTTACAGATTGGGCGAATAGAGGCCTTAATCAATGGACATTGGATAAACAAACACTGTCGATGGTAGCAGGAACTGTTAGTTACACCTTGCATACAGCAACTGTCGATTTAGTTGACGTTTATATTACACGTGATTCCACAGATTACGCAATGACTCCTATTTCATTAACGGACTATAATGTCTTTCCCGATAAAACACAAGAGGGAAGACCAAGTCAATATTATTTACAAAAAGATGTTGATCCAGTTTTATATGTTTATCCTGCCCCTGAAAATAGCACTGATGTTATTACTTATTGGAGATTAAAGAAAATAGATGATGTTACAGCCTCTACAGTAAGTGGAACTGAACAAACATTTGAAGTACCGTCAAGATTTTATGAAGCTATGACTGCGGGACTTGCTTATTATATGGGTATGAAACGTGCGGGAGTTGATGGATCAAAATTAACTTTTTTAAAGACCGAATATGAACAAGCTTTTGAAAGAGCAAAAGCATCGGACTTAAATCAATCACTTTCAATATTCCCTTATTATGGCTCTACCTACTACTAAAGGACCTAAAAAAGCACCGTCACGAAAATTTTCTTCAGGAAGAAGTGCACTCTCAATTTCTGATAGAAGTGGATTGCAATTTCCCTATAATGAAATGGTGAAAGAATGGACGGGAGCACTTGTTCATAAATCAGAATGGGAACCAAAGCAACCACAATTGGATCCTACAATATATACAGATCCAGAAGCATTACAAAACCCACGACCTCCTGTTAATATGTTAACGGGAGCGATTAGCCCTTCAGGGGTTCCTAATCAAATTACCAATCGATACCCAGGCACATTCGGTGCGACGGGAGAATCATTTCCATTAATATCTACAGGAGAAAAATTAAATGCCAGTCTTGGAACAGTCACAGTCGTCATCACCTAAAAAACCTGATTTCAGTAAAACAATCGTTATGATTGGAACGCCGTGTTATGGTGGAATGATGCATGAATCTTATTTGCATTGTTTTTTAAAAACGTTAGCAGAAGCAAAAGAGAAAGGCTATCACATTCATCTTAATTCAATGGGAAATGAAAGTCTGATTACACGTGCTAGAAATACGATTGTATCCCAGTTTTTAGATAGGGAGCAACTTACCCATCTTCTTTTTATTGATGCTGATATCGCATGGCAACCAGAAACGATAACTCGAATGTTAACATTGGATGAGGATGTGGTCGCAGGAATATATCCCCGTAAAACATTAGACTGGTATAACATAGAAAAGTATGTTAAAGACAGTCAAAATGATTTAAAAAGTTTAGAACAAAAATTAATGGGATATAATTTAAATTTTAAAGATCCCCGTCATATTCCCATGTATCAAGGGGGATTTGTTGAAGTATTGGATGCTGCGACAGGATTTATGATGATTAAAAGGGAAGTAATATTGAAGATGATAAAAGCATATCCGGAACTTAAATATACGACGGACCAGAATTTAAATGGAAAACCATATGAAAGCGATAATTGTTACGCTTTTTTTGATTGCATGATTGATCCTGACAGTAATCGATATTTAAGTGAGGACTATACATTTTGTCGTCGATGGCAAAAAATAGGAGGTAAGATATATGCGGATGTGGCGAGTTCTTTAACACATTATGGGACATATCATTTTAGAGGAAATGTCTCGCATAAATTCGCAGAACAGAGTAGAATAGATAAAAATGGCAACGACATATTCGACACTAAAAACTGATATTCAAACTTGGGCCCAAAATACGGGAACTGACTTTACAGCCCAACTGGATACATTTATTACAAACGCACAGCAGAAGCTTGTACGGCTCATTGATCCAGAAGGTTTAAATCTTCGTGCTCATAGCACATTCAATGCGGGAAGTCAATATTTAACCACTCCGGGAAATTGTCTTATTGTTAAAAATCTGCAATATACGGACTCTAGTAGTTTAAGAGTGATGATGGAGATAAAGACAGATGAATTCATACGGGAATATTGGCCTAATCCTGTTCTTACGGGAGAGCCAAAATATTTCGCTAATTTTAATGATGGGAATCTTTTAATCGCCCCTACGCCTGCAACGGCGCATATAGTTAATATGGAGTATGTTCAAAATATTCCTGATTTAAGTGTGGCAAATCCTACGAATTATCTTACAAATGAATTATCAGATTTATTATTATATTCATGTTTGTCCGAAGCTGCAGTTTTTACTAAAAGTTTGGAGGATTATAGTGTATATAATAAAATGGTTACGGAGTCAGTCGCCAGTCTTAATAATGAGGCGAGGCGGCGAAGAAGAACTGATTATAAGTTTCCACTAAGTCCAGCAGGGCCGGATACTATATCAGGAGGCCAATAAAAGGAGGGTAAACCTATGGCAATAGAGCAAGCAATCACTAAAGTATTTAAAGTTGATTTAATGAATACAGCATCAAATTTAGAAGCTGATACTCTTAAACTAGCTTTATATACATCTTCAGCGAGTTTAGATGAAGATACACCGGCATACACAGCTACAGCTGAAGTACCGAATTCAGGAACTTACGCTGCAGGAGGAGCGACATTAGCGAATGTTGCAATTACCATTGCAGGAAATACTGCAATTTTTGATTGTGATAATGTAAGCTTCACAGCGGCGACTATTTCAGCGCAAGCTGCAGTTATTTATAATAACACATTAGCAAATGCTGCAATCGCAGTTTTTGATTTTAATGCAGTGAAATCATCTTCAAATGGAACATTTGAAGTTCAGATGCCGTTACCAGATGCTAGTGATGGACTAATTAGAATACAATAGGATAAATAATGGCATTTGTCCTAAATGATCGGGTTAAAGAAACCACGACAACAACTGGCTCAAGTGATATAACTTTTGCAGGTGCTGTAACTAATTTTGAAACCTTTGCTGCAGGAATTGGAAATAACAATCTAACTTATTATGCGATTGTACATTCCTCTCTTGTTCAATGGGAAGTAGGGGTAGGTACGCTATCAGCAGATAGTAGTACAATGGAACGCACAACTGTTATATCATCAACTAATAGTGATAGCGCAGTTGTATTTTCTGCGGGAACAAAAGAAGTATTTTGTACGTATCCAGCCTCTCGTGCACCCTCTCCGAGCATGGATCCGACGACCTATGTCACAACACACAATTCAACAATAAGTGCTGATCAAGATATGGACTCAGGCGTTCTAGCGGGGCCCGTTTCCATAACAGGCACACAAACAGTAACAGGAAATTTGGTCATAGTATGAGCACGTTAAACGTAGATAAGGTAGATCCCAGTACAGGCACGGCTTTAGAGCTGGGAACTTCTGGCGATACTATAAATATTCCTTCAGGAGTAACTATTGCAAATGCAGGAACGGCGACAGGATTTGGTGGCATCTCCTGGCAGTCCGTAGTTACGGGGTCAACCATGACTGCGGTCGCTGGAAACGGATACTGGATTGATACAACATTAAATGCCTGTACAATTACTTTGCCAGCTTCAGCTAGCAATGGCGATGAAATTATGTTTACTGACTACGCTAGAAATTGGGGTACTAACAAGATTACCATAGATTCAAATGGCTTAAACTATCAAGGTAATTCTGATATTTTCACCATTGAATACTCAACAGACGGCATTACTCTTGATATCGTTTACGTGGACGCAACGAAAGGATGGATACCTACTCTTGATGAGGCTGCTACTTTTGCACCATCACCACCAACAAATTCACAAGGAATATTTGGGTTTGGACATAATAATATTAATTATCTTTCAATGACCAATCTAGTTTCAAATGCTGGAGTCGTAGCAACCGATGTAACAGCAGTAGTCACTGCTAGAATGGCTCCAGCAGCATGCGAATACGGTGGTGACAAAGGAATATTTGGTTATGGTAGTACTGGTAGTTATGTTTCTACAAGCAATCTAGTTTCAAATACTGGAGTCGTGGCGACGGACACGACAGGAGTGGGAACTGGTAGATATGCTCCAGCAGCATGTGGATATGGCTATGACAGAGGAATATTTGGTTTTGGGCAATCAGCTAGTGGAAGAGTTGCAATAACCAATCTAGTTTCTAATACTGGAGTAGTTTCAACAGATGTTACAGGCGTAGGATCCGTTAGGTCGATGCCAGCGGCATGTGAATACGGTGGAGATAAAGGAATATTTGGTTATGGTTTCGACGGCTGGCCATTCCTGAATGTGTCCAATTTAGTCTCAAATACTGGAGTAGTTTCAACAGATGTTACAGGCGTAGGAACTGGTAGATATGCTCTAGCGGCATGTGGATATGGTGGTGATAAAGGTATCTTTATTCTTGGTGACATGTGGCCGGCGCCGATATACAATTTAGTTTCTAATACTGGAGTCGTGGCGACGGACACGAGCAGCGGTGTTGCTGATATACGCAATTTAGCAGCATGTGAATACGGAGATGATAAAGGAATATTTGGTTATGGAGTTGACCCCAATTGGGTTAATCTTTCATCGACTTACTTAATCTCCAATGCTGGAGTCATAGGTTCAGCGGTTACAGGAGTAGGAACTGCTAGATATGATCCAGGGGCATGCTCCTTTAATTAATATGGCACAAAAATTTAACACAGAGTTCAATTACAGGTACCAAGTCATAGGAAATACGCCTTGGGAAAAAATCAAGACGTTAAAAGGATTTCTTGAAGGCAGGATAAGGGCAATGGCGCTTGAAGAAGTGGGTAACCTGAAGCATCAGGCGAAACTTTCAAAGCTGAACTATTTAAA
>Ga0080013_1000706_pt1 | contig 46303 bp, 40 predicted proteins | sample ETNvirenome_6_85_FD_69236 | JGI IMG/M metagenome (GOLD analysis project Ga0080013, IMG submission 69236) | Marine viral communities from the Pacific Ocean - ETNP_6_85 (SPADES assembly) (version 2) | ecosystem: Environmental > Aquatic > Marine > Oceanic | place: Pacific Ocean | collected 2013-06-19
GGATAAGATTGAAAAGGACTTCAATGTTAAGATTGATGAACTTACAAAAGAGAAGCAGGATGAAGTGGCAGCGCTTGTTGCGAGACATAAAGAAAAGCCAGATGAAATGGCAAAAGAAATAGCTCGCCTTTTGGGCGCTAACCACATAAAGACAGAATAAGGTGAAATATGTTTTCAAAAATATTGGCTGTAATCATAACATTTTTGATTATCTTGACGCCTGTTCAAGCAACGGGCCAAGAAGTTGAAGAACTCAAAGGTAAAGTTACATCTGTAAACAAAGGAGATGCCGCACCTTACGCAGGCATTCTTCTTGATGAAATAGCATCTGCTAAGATGATTGCTGACAAGAAATACGCTTCCTTGGAGTTGGAATTAAAACTTCGCAAAGAATTTGCTCAAGAGTTCGCAACTAAAAAGATGGCTTATGATCTTATTAAAACTGATTATGACAGTCTTCAAAAGACGCATACAGAGTTAATGAAGATAAAAGAAGATCAAATAACTCACCTTAATAAACTGTTAAAAGATGAGATGGGGCCTGACTATTCATCTCTGTGGTTTGCTGGCGGTATTGTTGCTGGTATTATTGTATCCGTTGCCATCTTCTTTGCGGCCACGGAGATTAAACAATAATGGCAAGTAGACGCGGGCGCATAGGCGATTATACTAGAGCAAAACTTGATTCAATTATTTCCTCGTCGGTGGTCGTGATAGAGAGCGGCGACATTACGCGAGTATCAGGAGATGTTGGCCTCACAGGCGGGGGCGCCTCTGGTGCCATAATTTTAGAAGTGGACTACGCCGGAACTGATTCTGTAATAGGGGCAGCCGCAGACGGCACTGGTATAACAGTGGCATCTGATGATCAGATATTGGTCTCAGATACTGATGACAGTAATAATGTTAAGTATGTAAATGTTAGCCAGCTCCCTAGCGGCGCTCCGACTGATGCGCAATACGTCACTTTAGCAACGGATAGTGATTTATCTGCTGAAAGGGTTTTAACCGCTGGTGATGGTGTTACTATGGCGGATGGCGGGGCTGGGAGCACAATTACTGTTGCTGTTGATTACGCTGGCGCTGACTCCGTTATCATGGCCGCAACTGATGGGACGAGTGCAACTGTCGCCACTAATGACAAAGTAATTCTGAAAGATGAGAGTGACGGCAGCGATACGGTCAAGTATGTAAACATTAGTCAACTTGGCGCTGGCGTTGTTGCTGGCTCCGATACCGAAATTCAGTACAATGATGGTGGCGCTTTTGGTGCAACTTCAAGCTTTTCTTTTTACTCTTCTTCTTTCGGTGGAGAGGCAACTCTTCAACTTCGACATGATGTAGTTAGCGATGCTCGGAAGGACGAACATCCAACTATGGCTTTTACGCGTTCGGGTCCATTATTAAAGTACGATGATATGAACCTTGGAAAGATATCTTTCCGTGGAGGCAACTCCAATAATGACGATCATGAGTATGCGTATATGATAGCACAGGCTTCCGACACGTCGGACGCCAACGAGGGAGGGTACATAAAGTTTTATTGTGCCGCTGGCGGGATTGACCCTGGCGACTCCGGATTATATAATCTTCTTTCTATTGGCGGGGAGGATGAGGCGCGAATGAGCGCGGTTGTTGTAAACGAAGAGAGTAAAAATTGCGACTTCCGTGTTGAATCAGATAGTGAAACTCATAAACTCTTTGTAGACGCCAGCGCGAATAGTATCGGTATCAATCAGAGTTCACCAGATAATAGTGTTGGCTTGGACATCAATGATGACGCCCTTTTTACTGATGATAAGAAATTATATTTCGGTACTGGAAAAGACGCTTACATAGAGTATGAAACAACTGACAGTTATATGGCCATTTCAGGCTCGGCACAAGGTATTGCGATGTCGGGCACTAATATTGTGCTCACGGGCGCTGTTAAGATAGATGGCCCAGGTGGCCTTAGCGCTCTTCATGTGGAAGATATGGACAGTTATGCCGACGTCGTGGTGGTTTCCGCTCAAAATACCCTTGGAGCGGCTTTAATGCTGGACACTGCCTTATCTAAAACCCCCCTTAAGATTGATTCTGATTACTCGGGAATCGGTGCTACCATTATAAAGGGAATAGCAGGTGATATATTGAAGACCGGAGCATCCACGAGCAACAACGACGTTTACGGCATGTATATGGGGGTAGAGAACCTTACGGCCACTGACGGCAACAATCAGATTGTGGGTGTTTGTGGCTTTACAAACGCCAAACATGCTGCTGACGCTGGCACAATGACCGCCATTGGAGGACAGTTCTCAGCATCTTCGGATTCTAACGGAACTACAACCACTTATGGTCTCCATGCAGTTGCTGCTGGCGGGGATACCAACTATGGAATTCAGCTTAAGACGGGTGACGGGGCTAACGATGCTCATATCATAATGGTTAATCAAGCTGATACTGGTGATTTGTGTAAGATCCATGTGGGTACAGCTGGCGCTACTACCATAACCACTGTTGATGATGATAATGCCGCCGCAGACATCAGGTTTAACCCAGATGGCGATGTGTTGGTGTTGGATGACATAAGGCTTGGGTTTGGTTCCGGCTCGTCAGGCGCTGAGTCTTATATAGTATACGATGAAACTACCTCCGATAAACTAATAATGTCCGGTGCCCACGGCGGCACTTACTTTAGTGGTAGTTCAATTCATGTTGGCCCACTAGGAGCAGCAGGCACTACATATGGGCCATCCACAACAACGCCAGTTACTGCTTTTGATACGATAACAGACTTGGGCACCACTGCTGCTGATGGAACTGCTTGTGATATGATTTCTGACGGCCAAATGGGCGGTCAAATGATTAGGATGGGCGTCTTCGATGCAAGTGTCAATGTCGTTGGCGAATTGGTTTCTTGCCGTCGCGCAATTTGGATTTCGGCTGACGCAAGCGCTGCTGCCGGCGCAAGCGGCGCACTTGACTTATTAATAGCTATTGCTATGGCTGTGGATGGAGATGCTGACGAAGGCCTTGTACTGCTTAGAGGGATAGCCAGGATACCCAGTACTCTGTTTACTGGAACTGCGCCCTCACTTGGGGTCACCGGAAAGCCCATTTATGCTTCCGAAACAGCAGGAAGCATCACCCTTGATATACCAACAACATCTGGTGCTATTGTTAGGGTGATAGGTTATTTGCTTGATGCTTCCAGCAGCGATGGATTAATTTACTTCAATCCTGACAACACTTGGGTTACAATAGCATAACAAAGGAGACATTATGCCAGAATTTATAGAAGAGCCGGAAGAGCCAGAACCACAGTTACCACCCGTACAGGCCGCACTTGAGGAGATACAGGCTCAAGGAGATGCGGAGAAAGAACTTTATAGATCAGGAGACGCTTTTAATTATGTTATTGCGAGAGTCTATAAAAGTAGAATGTTAAATAAAAAAGTTGTTATGAGGCCTGGATTTACAAATTTAGTCCAAAAAGGAACGGAACAAGTAAAAGGGCGAACGGTAAACAGAAAAGAATTTTTTTTATATTCATATGATGAGGATATAGGTCCTCAAGAGATAAATATTATTGGAAGCAGATACATTTAACATGACGATACAAGGACTTTGAGGTAAACAATGGCAACTTATTATGTAAGCGCTAATACGGGGGATGACACGAGCGATGGCTCAACGCCAGCGCTCGCTTTTGCTACAATACAAAAAGCAGTAGACACTATTGGGGCGGTAGATGGGAATGATATCGTATATATCGCACCGGGCAGGTACCAAGAACAGATTACAAATGCCTCCAGTGGTAACGGATCTGGTGCCTCCGACAGACAACGATATTTTGGGGATCCCAATTGTGAAAAATTTGTTGATATCGCTGGCGTGGTACCGGGACCTGTGCGAATAACTATGGCAGCGGCGGCGACTGAAATTGAAACTGGAAGCTCCAACCAGAAAATTTGGGATATTAGCCATGAAGAATATATAACAATTAAAAATGTAATATTGGATGGGAATGTTGGGGGGACCGGTGACGGTTGGGTCTATTCGTATGCATTTTATAATAGCTCCAACGCAAAGGATGTAATAGTCGAGAATTGTGTTGCGCACGGTATCTATGGAGCGTACAAAGTAGCGACAGTAAGAGACTCTTTGATAGTAGCCAGTGGTTATGGCATTCACACTCCCGTTACCGTAGAAAATTGTGTTGTTATGGGCGGTCCTTATAGGGGCATATATCTGGCTACGACTGCAACAAACTGTATAACGGTAGGCGGCAATCAAGGAGTTTCTTACTGTACGAACACAACAAACTGTATGGCGGTGTGCAGTAATTATGGTTTTTATCAAAACACTAATCAGATAAATTGTACTAGTTTGGGCTGTTATTATGGCTCACGCAACAGTACTACTATGCATCATCATTACGCAGCATATTGTCGAGTTGCGTATATGTTTCAGGCCATCACCGCCCCTTGTTATTTTTCGCAGTGTAATCGGATAACTTGGAGCACAACAGGGGACACCCCAGTAGTCGCGCCTGTTATTTCTTTTGCGCTCAGTAACGCAAGAAAAATAATGGAAGCCTTTGAGCCCTGGATCATTGAGGGGCTCAACGAGTCACTAGCAGACGATAGCGTGATTACTTCCACCTTGACAGACATATTAGGAAGAAACAGGCGAAACACGAGTACTGGTAGCGTTGCGGCCTTGGGCATTGGACCCTATGAATTTACAACGTTTAGCGGAAGCACTAACGCGTCCAACTACAATACAGATCCGCCGGGCCTTAATATTCAGGGCAGAGGAGAAATAGCTTTTCAAGTGCCAGTTCAGTCAGGGTCTGGCGTTACGGCAACTGCTTATGCGCAAACAAATGATTCTACTTATTCACCCAGCCTTGTATTAAGGGGCATCAGTCTATACAACACCCAGTTTTCAACTAATACTGATGTGGGCTCTTCTTGGGCTAATGATACATTCCAGCAGTTAAGTGTGACTACGGGAGGAAACCTTGTTCAGGATGAAGTTCTAGAATTAGTACTGTCGGGCGCTATTTTGTCTACAAGCTCTTTTAGTGATATTTCAATAACGGCAACATAATATGAAAATAGTTTTTACAGCGGGTTCTTTATACCAACAAATGCCTCCAACTGCTAAAATAGTTTTTAAAGCAGGGACGCTTGATCAGTCACTAGGCGCGCCAGAAGCCGCAGCGGGCTATGGCAACGCAGTTATCGGGGTTGCGTCAGCAAATATTGGTTCTATAATTGGTGTGGCAACAGCAGATATTGACAATGTATCGGATGCATAATGGAAAAAGACTGGGCAGTTATAATACCTGGTTAACTATTTATTAATATGAAGAAACTGTTTGAAAATTGGCGATCTTATTTGAAAGAAGGTGTAACTCGACGCCGGGGTGCGGAAGGGCAGGACGAGCGCGCCGCAGAATTAGGCTTGCGCGGTGATCAGTATCGGAAAATATTTGAATTTGATTTTCTCGGCGCCGATGGACCGGTTATATTAGATCTTGAAACCTTTGATACTGCGTCATTATCATTTAAAGAAATTCGCGTTTTTAAAGACAAGGTAGAAAAAAAATGGGTAATATTATGCCAAGATGGCGCCCCTGGTTTCCCGCAATGTGCAGATCTTAAGGGACCCATAAAGGGTCCGGAAGATCTTTATTCAAATGAGAGGTCAACTGATAATTTGCGGAGCGCGGGGAATCAAGTTATAAAGCCTGATGAGGCCATGAAAAAAATTAATTTTGATAACACTCAAGTTCAGAACGCGCTGGAATCACAGTTAAATTGGGCCAATGAACGAGGCTTGAGTGATGAGACCGCGGTGTGGATCAAGGTGGGCGGCGGTGGTAGCTGTCGTAGGCGCCCCTGTCCGGCCTGGCCAATGACCATTGGTGATCTGCGCGCATATTATAATCCGGAAATATTGAAAAAGAGGAGCCTTACAAGGGTGCCCGTATATTTAGAAAATAATTAACTTAGAATTTAAATTATTATTTATTATATATTATAATATATTATAAGAAGAGCAGTTAATATTACTATAGTGAGGAATTAATGACAGTAAACAACAAAATTAATAAATTTTGGAAAAATGAATCATATCACCAGACTTACGAGTCCGCGGACTCTGCAAGAAATAAATTACTAAATATATGGGCAGAAAGTGGCCAACATAAAGGGATGCAAGTCAAGGTTCGAAGACTATCTCAGCGTTATGTGGTAAAAACTAGACTCCACCCAGACTTTGAAGAACCTAAACCTCTCAATAAGAAAAAGGAAAAGAAACGTGGGAAAAATAGCAGAAGAAATAGAGAAGCTGCAGCAAAAAGAGAACTTGACGCTGCCGGAACTGTTTGAAAAGTATCCTCATTTGGCCTCCTTGCAATTTCAGGAAATGAAAGAAGAGAATAGCTTAAATGAGGCCGGCGGAGACAAGCGCAAATTACTTCTTGATTGATTTACCTAGTGTCCCTATACTCTACGTATGGAGGGCAGTATCTCCTCGTTCTTATAAAGCGTAGAAAGAGTATTTGGTAACATATGGGTTCAAGCCCCGTCTGCCCTACCAATTTTAAAGGTGATTATGACTACAAAAAAACAATATCTAGAAGAAGCAGTGCATTATTTAGGCGAGTACAATGAATTATCAAAATTGTATAAACCTACAAGAAAAATGCTCAAAGATGAGGCTCTTAAGGCCGGCATTGAGAGCCATATTCAGGAAAGAGTGGTTTTGAAGCGTGTTTTGAGATCTAAAAAAATTAAATTTGATGATAATCTACCAACCAGCGAATTAGTTCAATTAGCTAGGTTGGTTAAAGTTAACTTTGATAAATTGGATTATTAAAATGATTAAAGCAGAATATTATGTGGTTGCGCGCCTGATCATCGAATCCGTTTGTGGAGATTAATGTGTCAGTTATAAAAGGGCTACAAGCTAAGCTAATAAAGGATCGTTTCTTTTCAGCGATGAAAAGCAAAGGATACGTTACTTTTGACAATAACAAAAAATACAATCTTAATATTATCGGTGTCCGAAGCGGCGATCATGATGCTACTAAATTTGATGATTTGATGGTAGTTATCTACAGAGACGAAGATAAAGAATGGGTCGTTAATTCATATGAGATTACAACAGACCCGGGCCCAAATATTTTAAGAAAGCCAATCAACAAAAAGGGTACTGCTATTTTGGTACCAGATCAATATAGAGGCACATGGAAGATTGGACCTCATGGAAAAACTCGATATACTGCTCTTACTCAAAGATTGGGAAAAGTAAAGGTGTACAGAGATAATAACAAAGACAAGAAATTAGAAATGAGTGAGAGGACAATAGATGAAGGATACTTTGGAATAAATATTCACAAACACGCTAGTTCATACGAAAGAGAATTTGTGAGAGGCGCCTCTGCCGGATGTCAAGTTTTTAAAAACACACAAAATTTTAATGAATTTATGGAACTCTGCCATATATCAGCAGATTTGTTTGATAATTCCTTTACTTATACTCTTATTAATGAAGAAGAATTAAGTTGATATGAAATATTTACTTTACAAAATTTAAATTAGAAACTATAATATTGACGCTAGCTTTTTAAAGCATTCAAAAATTAAAAGGAGATTATTAATGAAGTTTTTAAGTATATTATTGTTGGTTTTGGGCTTAAGCCTCGCCGCATGTGAGGACGACACCGACGTCGAGACCCCGAATGAGACTGCACCTGCTGATGTGGTGACCCCGCCGGAGCCAGATGCCGGCACTACTGAAGAGGGTGACACTACAGCGGAAGAGGGTGACACTACGGCGGAAGAGGAAGCAGATACTACTGCGACTGAGGATGTTGTAGAGACCGAGGAAGAGGTTACGGAAACCGAAACTGATGTAGAAGAGCCTGAGCCGGAGGAAACCCCCGGGGAAGATCCGACGGAGTTTAAGGAAACCAATTTCAGGTTTAGCACCCCAACACCGGGTTCACCGGGAGGAGATGACTGATATGGAAGTTACACTTGCTGTAGTGCTTTCTGCTGTCGTAGGATTTGCCACTGGCTATTTCCTCGTCAAAAAGAACGTTCTGTAAAATAAAATTTAATATTTAAATTTCGAACCCGCCCGTGACATTCAGTTGCCGGCGGGTTTTTTTATTTAATGCAAAAAGTTCCAAAGTGTTGTGTAAGTGGGAGATACAGCAATATGGTGAAACCTCGCATGTACAGAATGAATCATACCAACTAATTCGCCATTTGAATTAAGAATTGGAGAACCCGAAGAGCCTTGGGTTGTTGGTATCGTATAATAGGCTCTCAAGTCAACGTTCGCAGAATAATGCCCCTCAAACAACAATACCATTTCTTTATGAGATATTCCCAGCGGCGATGCAATATTATAGATTTTGTCTGCATATTCAGGCCTTTTCCCTGCCAGTTTAAGCGGTGGCCCTGTTATTTCTTCACTATATAACAAACATATATCTGAGTTGAAGTCGACTTTCGCCACCTTTCCTTCAAACTCTTTGTTATCTCTATCAACTAACACAAATTTTACTTCATGGCCATGCACTTCCTTTTGGCCAATTATTTGATTGTTAGAGTTACACACATGCGCAGCAGTTAATATAAAATATTTATTTTTGATTTGTACAATCGCACCTGACGCGGTAGCATAGGGAATAATGCTTTGCGGCATTATACAGCTGGCCCTCGCACATTCTTCATCAATTAGCATCGCGTCGACCCTAATAAAGGATTTTTTAGCTGTCATCAGCTTCTTATTGACCTGAGTATTAAACGCACAACTAATTAATAGTGATACAAGAAGCAATAAAGGGATTAGAAATTTAGTTCGAGTCATATAATAATTAGTGAGGTACAGGAAGCAAATTATGAAAAAAACCTATGTAATTGATACTAATGTGTTTTTAACAAATGCAAATTCAATATTTGAATTCAAAAATAACGATATCGTCGTCCCCCTCAAAGTCTTGGATGAAATAGATAAACATAAAAAGAGACAAGACGGTGTCGGCCTAAATGCTCGTTCAATAATAAGGATCCTTGATGGCTTAAGAACCAGGGGCAACTTACACAAGGGCGTTAGATTAGCTAAGGGCCGCGGCATTATTTATGTTAAGGGTTACGATATAAAAGATGCTCCCGCCGGCTGCGATTTGAAAAGCGCCGATAACGAGATTATCACGACTGCTATAACAGAGATGAAGGCTAATGAGAGGAGAAGAGTCGTTGTAGTTACGCGAGATATCAATATGCGAGTCAAGTGTGATTCTTTAGGCATTATAACAGAAGATTATGTGCCCAATAAGATTGTGTCTGATGAAACAAAACTATTTACCGGCTTTGCGAAACATCTAGTAGACGATCAACTAATAGATCAGTTTTACGAGGGCGAGGAAATAAAATTTGATAAAGAAGAGGTTAAATTCAAGTTTAAACCAAATCAGTTTGTAATGCTTGTCTCTAATGCGAATGAGAAGAAGACAGCCCTCGCACGCTTTATGAATTATAATATGCCGCTAAAGAAGGTGGTTGAGTTTCAACACGGACTTTGGGGTTTGCGCCCTCGCAACAAAGAACAAACGTTCGCTTTTGACCTTTTAATGGACAATAATGTGCCAATTGTTACCCTAATAGGCAAGGCGGGGTGTGGTAAGACCCTTTTGGCCATCGCCGCTGGTTTAGAGCAAGTAATCGAAACAAAAAAGTACAAAAAGCTGGTTGTTTCGCGTCCGGTCCAGCCCATGGGCAAAGATATTGGCTTTCTTCCGGGGACAATGGAAGAAAAAATGAAACCTTGGCTTATGCCTATTCAGGATAATTTAGAATTTTTAATGAATGGTCAGCACAAATCAATGGCCATGTTTTTTGAGGATGGGACAATTCAAGTTGAGGCCTTAACATATATAAGAGGTCGCTCGATTAATAATGCGTTCATTATTATTGATGAGGCGCAAAATTTAACAATTCACGAATTAAAGACTATAATCACTAGGGTGGGTGAAAACACCAAGGTAATATTAACAGGAGATATAGAACAGATTGACAGTATATATTTAGATGCAACCTCTAACGGACTTTCTCATGCGGTCGAAAAATTAAAGAAATATGAATTAGCCGGCCATATGACCCTGATCAAGGGTGAAAGATCGAAGGTTGCGACCCTGGCATCAAAAGTTTTATAGTGAGGATAAAATGGAAGTAATTAACGCAAAAGAATTTAATAAAAACCCAACGTTGGCCAAACTAGTTGAGCCTGAAAACGATCTTAAGAATTTCTTGGTTGAATACGTGGGTGAAAAGTGTGATCCCGAGGATCAAGAAGTAACGGTGGAAATGATAGTGGAAATAATGGCAGCAGAATTCCCGGAGTTTATATTAGCGATAGCAGAGGAAAACTGGATTAGAGGCTACCAACAGGCCGTCGAAGATATTGATATAGGCCGCGAGGAAATGGAAAGACAAAAAAATGAGCAAGAAGATAATCAATCACATACAGGAGAATAATCAAAAATTACCAGAATATAATCTTGGATCGGTCCAGGTTATTGTTAAGGATCGTTTTACCAAAAGCATTGATATTTTATCTGTTTTTAATGATATTCTTTCATATATACCAGACCACTTTATTGAGCTAGTCGATGTGATTTATATTGGCGAGTTTGATTTTCTTCTTAAAAGAGAGGTCAATTCCATTTATTTAGACGGCGCGATTTACATAACTAATCAACAAGACGACGCGCAAGATTTTAAAGATGATTTAATACATGAAATAAGCCATGCCGTCGAGGATAATTATAAACAGTTTATTTATGAAGACGGTTTGATTGAAGGTGAATATTTTGGAAAATTAAAGCGTCTGAAGTCCACACTATCACACGAGGGATATGATACTAGTAACATTAGTTTCTTTAACACTAAGTTAAATAAAGAGTTTGATGAATTCTTGTATAAAGACGTCGGCTATGGGCCCCTGCGCGTACTAACAGACGGCTTGTTTTTGGCGCCATATTCAGTGACTTCTCTGCAGGAATACTGGGCCAGAGGTTTCGAAGAGTATTATTTAGGAGAAAGAGTTTACCTTAAAGCTTTGTGTCCTTATATTTATAATAAATTACAACTACTTGAAAGTAGCGGAGGAAATTAATTATGAAAATAGAGCTTAAAGAAGATTTAGAGAATGAAAAATTAACCTTGTCGGTAACAGTTGAACGACGTAAGTGGACTAGTCAAGAGATAGAAACATTCTACTGGGCAGACGTAGAGAAACATATAGCAGAGAATTATACTGTACCGAAGGGATATACTCTTACGCCCCGGGTAAAGGGACACAAGGTTGAGAGCAATTACGCTGATCGCCTTCACAGAGTTTGGGAATTCGATTTAAAGAAGAATATTGTTGTTAAAACAATCTCAGCCAAGGCCACAGGCGCCACCAAGAAAGCAACACCAAAGAAAGCTAAAAGTAATACAACTAAGAAGACTGCGGCCAAAACCAAGAGCGGGGCCTAAGTGACTCGAAAACATGTTTCTTTTTCTGAATTGAAAGTCTGGAATGAATGTGCCTACAAACACAAATTGGCTTATATAGATGAAGTTAAAAAGTTTGTGGGCAATGAATATACTGCATTTGGCAAAGCAATACATGATACTTGTGAGAAATCTGTATTAAGCAGATCTGCCATAGATCAAAAGTCTTACTTTGCTCACCGGTTCTTAAAAGAAGTGCAGGACCTTTTTGAGAAAGGCGTTGAAGTGGATAAAACCCTGCTTAGAGATATGAAATTTCAAGCGGAAAATTTGGTGAAATATATTATGCCGGGCCTAAAAGAGTATTTTGGAGATTATGAAGTTATTTCCGCTGAAGAGAGCCTGTATCTTCCAATTGATGGCATCGAACACAACTATAAGGGATATATTGACCTTGTTCTCAAAACTAAAGATGGGAAATATCATATTATCGACTGGAAGACATGTTCCTGGGGTTGGGACACAAGAAGAAAGTCTGATAGGATGACAACATATCAGTTAGCATATTATAAATTTTTCTTTGCTAAGAAGCATGATATTAACCCAGATAATATTGAGACTCATTTTGCTTTGCTAAAAAGAACAGCGAAGAAAAATAAGGTTGAGATCTTTAAAGTTTCGAGCGGGAACAAAAAAATAGAAAATTCACTTAAACTATTGAAAAAAGCAGTTTATAATATAAAAAACAAACGATATATAAAGAATCGTTTATCTTGCACATCTGGCTACGGATGTGAATTTTATAACACGCAATATTGTAATAGGTAAAAAATGAAAGAAAAACTCAAGGTATTGGTCTTGGCGGATCATCCGTATTCGCCGTCTGGGGTTGGCACCCAAACACGATTCATGGTCGAACACCTCTTGGGAACAGGAGAATATTCGTTTATTTGTTTAGGCGGAGCTGTTAAACACCAGGATTATAACCCTCAGAAATTTGAACAGTGGGGAGATAATTTAGTGGTTTATCCTGTTGACGGATATGGCACACAAGAAATGATCAGATCTATTATTAGAACTGAACGTCCGGACATTTTATGGTTTATGACGGATCCTAGATTCTTTCCTTGGTTGTGGGAGATTGAAGATGAGATTCGCTCATTAATTCCTATGGTTTATTATCATGTATGGGACAACAAACCATACCCACATTATAATAAAATCTGGTATGATTCAACTGATCTTGTTGTCTCTATTTCGAAGGTAACACAGGATATTGTTGAGAACGTTGCGCCTGATGTAGAATCGATTTACCACCCCCACGCAGTTAATCCTGAATTTTATAAGCCATTGCCAGCGGAAGAGGTTACAGAGCTACGTAACAAATCTAATATATCAGATGATAAATTCGTTGTTTTTTGGAATAGCAGAAACGCCAGAAGAAAACAATCAGCAACGCTAATTCATTGGTTTAAAGAATTTCTGGATAAAGTAGGTCATGATAAAGCACAATTAATCATGCACACCGAACCTTCTGACCCTAACGGACCAAATCTAGTCGAAAACATCAGCATGCTGGGATTAACAAATGGAGAGGTTCAATTTTCAACACAAAAATTAGACTTCCCTGAACTGGCTGGATTATATAATATTGCAGATATAACAGTCTGCATATCAGATGCGGAGGGCTTTGGATTATCTACTTTAGAATCTTTGTCTTGTGGGACCCCAATTATTGTTAATATGACCGGAGGCCTCCAAGAGCAGGTAACTGATGGTGAAAATTGGTTCGGTGTCGGAATCGAACCTTGTTCAAAAGCGATTATTGGCTCACAAGAGATTCCATATATCTTTGAAGATCGAATTAATAAAGACAAATTTATTGACGCTCTCATGAGTTTATATGAGATGAGCAAGGAGGAGCGCCAAGCACTCGGCGCCCAGGGCCTTGAACATGTACTGAAAAATTATAATTTTGAGGAATATGGTAAGAAATGGGATCAAATACTCAAAGATGTCCACGAGAAACATGGATCTTGGGAGACTCGTAAGAATATTAAAACGTGGGAATTATTAGAGGTTTAATATGAAGAAAGTTTTACTTAAGGGCCCAGTGCTCACACAATCCGGATATGGGCATCACGCAAGAACTGTCTTGCGTGCACTACGCACCAGAGAGGACCTATTTGACATCTATATACAGCCAATTACTTGGGGTCACACAAGTTGGATGTGGGAAGATAATGAGGAGAGAAAATATATCGACAGTCTCTTAGAGAAGACTATTAAATATGTTTCAGAGAAAGGAGCATTTGATATATCTTTACAGGTTTCCATTCCTAGTGAATGGGAGAAGATTGCACCTGTTAATATAGGTGTTACTGCTGGTATTGAAACTACCAAGGTTTCTCCAAAATGGGTTGAAAAGTCTTATCTAATGGATAAGATTCTCACTATTAGTGAACACTCAAAGTTGTCATATGAAAATACAGAAGTTGAGGTCATCAATGAGCAGACTGGTGAAAAGGTTAGCGTAAAGGCCAAAGGTCCAATTGAATATGTTTCTTACCCAGTGAGAATATTCGAACCAAGCAAAATCGACCTAAACCTTCAAACTGATTTTAATTTTTTGGCAGTGGCTCAACTAAGTCCTCGTAAAAATGTTGATCAATTGATTAAATGTTTTGTCGACAAGTTTGGTGATAATGAAGATGTAGGCTTAATTATTAAGGCTAATATGGCTAAAAATTCATTAATCGACAGAAAACATACATTAGCTGGTTTTAAGAGAGCTTTAGAACAATTTAAGGATAGGAAGTGTAAAATTTACCTTTTACATGGATATTTGAATGACAATGAGATGGCTGGTTTATATACTCACTCAAAAATTAAAGCGCTTATATCTGCGACTCATGGAGAAGGCTTCGGTTTACCAATTTTTGAAGCAGCATATTATGGCCTTCCTGTAATAGCGACAGACTGGTCTGGTCATTTAGATTTTCTCTACAAGTCGATGAAACAAAAAAATGGCAAAGTTAAAAAGAAGCATATGTTTTCGAGAATTAGTTATACTCTCGCTCCTGTACAAGAGGCGGTTGTGTGGGACGGTGTAATAGAGAGGGGCTCTATGTGGGCTCACCCAGAAGAGGGTTCAATCAAAATGAACTTAGAAGAGGTGTATAAAGATTACGGCCGGTTCAAGAAAAGGTCAAAAGAGCTTCAGAAATGGGTTTGTGAAGAATTCAATGAAGAAAAACAATATAAGAATTATATAAATTGCCTATCAGAATGGAGCCCATTTTCATCAGAAGAAATAGATGATTTGTTTAGCGAACTTATGACGGAAGAGTAATGATTATATTTATATCTGATTTTTTCTCTGATCAGGTCACTGGCGGCGCCGAACTAACTACCGACGCCATTATTGAATCATCTCTGTTCCCTGTTAATAAGATATTATCTAAACAGGTTACTTTAGAAGTAATGAAAAAACACAGAGATGATTTTTGGATATTTGGCAATTTTTCAGGGTTGAACAAAGAAGCTATTGTATATGCTATAAAAAACCTAGATTATTCTATAATAGAATATGATTATAAATTTTGTCAATTTAGATCAGTTAAGAAACACATCAAACATGAAGATAAGTGTGAATGCGAAAAAGGGGTTATTGGAAAACTAGTAGCTTCTTTTTTTGCAAGATCAAAAATGAATTTTTGGATGTCCCAGAAACAATTGGAAATATACCAAGAACGTTTTCCATTTCTGCAACACAATAACACTGTCCTAAGCTCTGTTTTCTCAGATAAGACCATGGATTATCTAAAAAAGCTAGATACCAGCGATAAAAATGATAAATGGATCATCTTAAAGTCTCCTTCATGGATTAAGGGGACGGAAGACGCAATTCATTATGCTGAAAAGGAAAATCTAGACTATGAGCTAGTCTGGGGCCTAGAGCATAAGTATCTTTTGCAAAAATTAGCCTCTTCAAGGGGCTTAATATTTTTACCTCGTGGTAGAGATACTTGTCCTCGTTTAGTATTAGAAGCTAAAATACTAAATTGTGAGTTAATCCTAAATGATGAAGTGCAGCATAAAGATGAAGAATGGTTTACTAACAAAAACACAATTATTGAGCATCTTCATACCCGCGGCTCTGTTTTTTGGAGAAAAATAGAAGAAATCGCGCCCGATAAGCTTAAAATCACGAAAAATAGCCCAAAAGGCGCCCATAACCTAAAAATCGTTGTTCCGTTCTATAATGCGGAAAAATGGCTCCCAAAGTGTATAAAGAGCCTAAAAATACAAGATTATGGGCATTTTGAGTGCTTTTTGATCGATGATGTATCCTCTGATGACAGTTATAACGCTGCAAAACGTGCTATAGGGCCAGATAAACGCTTTAAACTTGTTAAGAACAAGAAAAAGCGTTATGCTTTAGGAAATATATCTAGAACAATAGAAAAAGCTGATTGCGAGGATAACGACATCATTATTTTGATTGATGGTGATGATTGGTTGGCTAGTTCATATAGTTTGTCAACTTTGGCATGCGCTTACGATGAAAAAGATTGTTTGATGACTTACGGAAACTATGTATACAATCCGACCGGTCAAAGAGGTATAGAGCCATCACAATACCCGGATGAAGTGATAAAAAATAATTTATTTCGCGAAGACACCTGGCGCGCCTCACATTTGAGGAGTTTTAAGTATTCTTTGTGGAAAAACTTAAATCATGATGATCTTAAAGATGAAGAGGGCAATTATTACGCTATGGCATATGATCAGGCTATAATGTTACCTCTTCTGGAAATGGCTTCTACTAGATCAAGATATATTGAAGACACTCTTTATGTTTATAATAAGGACAACCCTATAAACGTCGATAAAATAAAAGCTGAGCAACAATACGCCACAGCTCGGAAAATCAGAAAAAAGAAAAAGTATACGGCGGTGCAATGAACATACATCTAGAAAATGTAAATCTACAGAGTACTTCTGGCCCAAACCACTTTGCATCAAAATTAATCAAATATTTAGATGCTACATTTGAATCAGAACAAAAGCCGGATATTAGACTTTGTTTTATAGAGGCTCATGAACAATATTCCGACGGTATACCTTTAGTCCAGCGTTTAGACGGTATATACTTTAATAAAACACAAAATTATAAGCTTCAAAATACGAATATTAGAAGGACCTATAATAACGCCAACGGCGTCATATTCCAAACGAATTTTAATAAAAAATTAATAACGAAATATTTTGGAAATCATAAAAATTCAGTTGTTATCCATAATGGAGCAGATACTGAATATATCAAGAATATTAAGCCTTTACAAGACAAAATATTTGATAAATACGAAACTATTTGGTCTTGTGCCTCTTCGTGGAGACCGCATAAGCGTTTACAAGAAAATATTAAGTATTTTTTGGAGCACTCTTCACCAAAAGACTTATTGGTTATTGCTGGTCATACTGATATCGATATTACTAACGACGAAAGAGTAATATATGTCGGCAATTTGAATATTGAACAGCTGATCTCTTTATACAAAAGATCTGACAACTTTATACATTTGGCATGGCTTGATCACTGTCCTAACGTTGTTGTAGATGCCAGAGCATCTGGGTGTAGAATAATATGTTCCAGCTCTGGAGGGACAAAAGAGATCGCTGGTTCTGATGCAATAATAATAGAAGAGAACGAGTGGGATTTTCAGCCTGTTGAACTGTATAAGCCACCAAAGCTTAATTTCAGTAGACGAATTAAAAATAAGTTTGAAAGTGATTACAACATGAAAGTTGTGGCCACAAGGTACAAGAATTTTTTAGAAGAGGTTGTAAATGAAAATTTATACATTAAAAGCTAATGAAAATTGGATTTGTGATCGATTTGTTGAGGAATGGATAAGATACAATGGCGCTATCCACGAACCAGACCCAAACAAATCAGATATTATTTGGGTATTATCGTCTTGGCAATGGAGAAATATTCCTTTAAGTTTATTAGCTAATAAGAAAGTTGTAGTTACTATACATCATATTGTGCCTGAAAAACTTAAACAACAGCAATATAAAAATTTTAAAGAGCTGGAAAAATTTGTTGATGTTTACCACGTTCCAAGCAAAAAAAGTTACAATCAAGTAAAACTGTTTACAACAAAAACAATTAAACAGATTCCTTTTTGGGTAAATCAAAATTTATGGTTTCCTTTAAATAAAGAAGATATTAGAGAAAAATATAAATTTAATAAAAATGCATTTTTGATAGGCTCTTTCCAGAGAGATACAGAAGGAAGTGATTTAAAAAGCCCAAAACTTGAAAAAGGACCAGATTTATTTTGTGATTATGTTGTCGAGGAATCTAGAAAAAGAGATAATTTAGAAGTTATTTTAGCCGGCTGGCGCAGGCAATATGTAATCAAACGATTACAGGAGAATAATGTGCCTTTTAAATATTTTGAATTATGTGATTTTCATACTTTGAACGACCTATACAATAGCTTAGATTTATATGTAGTTTCTTCTAGATATGAAGGAGGCCCACAAGCTATAGTAGAATGCGCAATAACAAAAACTCCGATTATTTCAACAGACGTTGGTTTAGCCTCAAGCATATTATCATCAGAAAGTATTTTTTCACCCGAGGAGGAAGAAGAAGCAAAACCAAATATTGAATATGCATATAATAATGTGCTAAAGTATATTATACCTCAAGGGTTTAACGCTTTCGTTGAAATGTTTGAAGAGTTAATATAAATGAAAATATTTTTTAACAGAAAGCCGGTTGATGGCCCATGGGGCGGAGGAGCAAGCTTTACTAGGAATATGTCAAAATATTTTTTGGATAATGGCCATGAAGTTATCTATGAATTAAAAAAAGATATTGATTTGATTTTTATGATTGATCCACGACCAAACGAAAATGGGTGTTCTGTAAACGAGATTTTAGATTATAAAAATTATTTTCCAAATACTAAAGTCTGTCATAGAATTAACGAATGTGACAAACGAAAAAATACTGATTTTATAGATCAGCTTATCTTAAAATCAAACGCCTCAGTAGCAGATATGACCATATTTATTAGTGATTGGTTAAAAAAATATTTTATTGAAAAAGGCTTTTCCAAAGATTCAGTTTCCATATACAATGGTTGCAACGGTAATTTTTTCTATACTAAAAAGCATGATTTACACGATCGCCCAAGGCTTGTAACCCATCATTGGTCTGATAACTGGATGAAGGGTTTTGACTTATATACAAAAATAGATGAATATTTAAGTGAAGATAATGATTTTGAATTTACCTATATAGGAAGATATTACAAAGGATATCGACCAAAAAACACGCGTATTATACAACCTATACACGGGGATCAACTAGGCGAAGAATTAAGGAAACATGATATTTATGTAACTGCTAGCAGATACGAACCATGTGGAATGCATCATATTGAAGGTTCAGCCTGCGGTCTCCCAGTTTTATATCATGAAGACGGCGGCGGGATAAACGAGCTTTGCCACAACCATGGTGAGTCTTTTAAAAATTTTGATGATTTTATTGCAGCGCTCAACAAGGTAAAGAAGCACTATAAAGAATATGTTAATAAAATAAACCATGATTTTCTTCTTGCAGAAAGATGTTGTAAACAGTACTATGAATTTATAAACAAAGGAATATAAATGGATGAAGGTGTAATATTAGAAAACATACCAGATAAAAGAGAGAACAAGGGTACTACCAGTTTAAAATTTAAGAAAGATTTAATTGAATTTTATAAAGATAAAAACAATGACACAATTATCGAGCTTGGAACCCATTTCGGATATTCTACTAAGGTTCTAAGCCATCTTTTCGAAAATGTTATAACTTTTGACAATAACTATGAAAAAACTTGTCTTGCCCGGGCCTTTAATCAAAAAAGAGATAATATAACTTATTTTACTGAAGATGCATATAAATATCATTGGTGGGAAACATCTAATCAAGTAAGTGCTGTCTTTATTGACACAGTACATGTATACAACAATGTTGTGATGGACATTGAAAATTGTCTAAAAATTAACAATGAATGTCATATAATCTTTGATGATTATGGTATGTTTACAGATGTAAAAAGAGCTGTCGACGAATATATAGAAAATAAAAAACTTGAATTTATAAAATTTATTGGTGAACCAGCTGGTTCCGATTGTAGACCTGGTAAAATATTGAAAGATTGGGAGGGAGTCATATGCAAGATAAACCAAAAATAGCTATTGTTATGCACGGTCAAGCTGGAACTTCTAATAAATATGGAACAGGTACCGAATTAGATGTGGAACTATCTTATAAACATTTTAAAAAACATATTTTAGATAAAAACCCTAATGTTGATGTTTTCATGCATAGTTGGTCGACTGATAGAAGAGAGAAACTAGTAAATTTATATTCTCCCAAGATTGATTATTTTGAGCCTCAGATTACATTTGATTTTGAATATACTGTCGGTGATCCCAATGGTCCTGGCGGAGAGATTAGCAAATGGAAAGATGGTAAATTTAAGGGCCTAGATAATTTGAGATTTCATGGACTTTTCAGCAGGTGGTACTCGGCTAAAATGGCCAATGAACTTAGATTGATTAATCAATGTCAAAACAATTTTGTTTATGATTATGTTATGTTAACTAGATATGATTTAGCATATGTTGAAGATTTTGATTTTTCTAGTTTTGACACAGGGAAGTTTTATGCAATTCCGCCGATAAGTCATCACGGAATTCAAGATTTATGGTTTATAGGATCTGACAAAGATATGACTTTGCTTTGTCAGATGTATGATTGGATTAAAAAAATAAATCATTTTCCGCATAAATTTACACACAGTCATTGGTTGACATTAAAATTTATAAACAATGTTGGTTTAGATGAAAAATTAGATTTTTTTGGTAGCGAAAGACCATGGGGTCAGGGTCCCGTGGGCGCCAAACTAGGTCCAAGTCCTTTAGTGAGAGACCATTATAACATTGCTGAAAAGACGCCTGATTCTGCCATGGGTGAAGTTAGAAACAAATTAAGACAAATTAGTGAAAGAAAGATAACTTGGTAAATAAAAGGAGATTTAAATTGAACAAGCCGCACATGACTGAAAGAGAAATTGATTTTTTTACAGGCAAGGTATGAAAATGAACAACATAAAACACAAAACAATTTTTTGCGATATAGACGGTACTCTAATTAAACATTTCGGCGACCAAACTAAACAAATAAAAGAAAAACCTGTATTGCTTGATGGAACAATAGAGAAGCTCAACAGTTGGGATAGGCAGGGATATAGAATAATTTTAGTTACTGGCCGTCGAGAAAGTACAAGAAAAATCACTAAAAAGCAGCTTAATCAACTAGGGATATTTTATGATAAGTTGATAATGGGTCTTTCTGGCGCTGAAAGAGTATTAATAAATGATAGGAAATCTGATGGCCGCAATACTGCACATGCTTTTAATATCGACAGAAATTTTGGTATTAGGAATATAGATCTAAATGAGAATACTCGTCCATGGGGTAGTTATGAAACACTACTAGATTCTACTGAATGTAAAGTAAAAAAGATTATTATCAAACCAGGTCAACAGCCAAGCTATCAGTACCACAATAAGAGATCAGAATGCTGGGTAGTCACGCAAGGCCATGGTTTAGTTACGTTAAACGGAGAAGAAAATGAAGTTCAACCTGGATCAATTATAGAAGTACCCGCTGGCGCCAAACACAGAATAAAAAATATTGATAAAAATAAAGATTTGGTTTTTATTGAGGTGCAAACTGGAACTTATTTTGGAGAAGATGATATTGTAAGACTTGAGGATCAATATGACAGAGACTAGTGTTTTAATTACAACTAGTGGTATTGGAAGCCGTCTTGGAAACATTACTGAGTATACAAACAAGTGTTTAGTAAGAGTAGGTGATAAGCCAGCGATATCTTATATTATTGAAAATTATCCCCAAGATACACAATTTATTGTAACTCTTGGCTACTATGGCTACCATGTGCGCAGCTTTTTAGAAATTGCATACCCAGGCAAGAATTTTACTTTTATTGAGGTTGATAATTATAGCGGCCCAGGAAGTAGTCTTTGTTACTCTATTTTGCAGGCTAAAGATGTTTTACAGAGACCTTTTATATATCATGCATGTGACACAATAGTACAGGAGCCGTCGCCTGATTTAAACAATAATTGGTGCGCAGGGTTTAAAAAAGGTTTGGGATCTCAATATCGAAGTTTAAACGTTGTTAATAATTGCGTTAGCAAGATTAACGATAAAGGAGAGATACACTACGATTTTGATTATATTGGCCTGTGTGGTATAAGAGATTATGAACTATTTTGGCAAAAAATAGAAGAACTATATGCAACAGACCACTTAGACTCACAACTATCAGATTGTGACGTTATCAATCTAATGCTTGAGACGGTTAGCTTTAAACATATGGAGTTTAAAAATTGGTTAGATATAGGAAACGTAGATAGCCTCGAAACAGCTAGAAGCAAGATAGAAAATACATTCGACGTGTTAAACAAAGTTGATGAATCAATTTTTTTAGTTGAAAACCATATTATTAAATTTTTTCATAACGAAGAGATGTGCGCAAATAGAATATTTCGTGGGCGTCAGTTAGAGGGCCTTGCACCCTCAATAGTTTCTTATAAAAATAATTTTTATAAATACAAATACGTGGAAGGAGAATTATGTGCCACGATAGCTAATCGATCAAATTTTGATGAACTTTTAAATTGGGCATCTAACAATCTATGGAAGCCTAATTCTAAAAAAGATATATCGAATTTATGCGAGAATTTCTATTTTGAAAAAACCTATAAAAGGATAAACGATTTTTTTAACAAAACCAATGATCAGGACAAGACAACGACAATTAATAATTTAGTGATACCTCCAATATTTGAAGTGATAAAAAAAATTGACAAAGAATGGCTTTGCAACGCAAAACCATATCAGTTCCACGGAGATTTTATATTAGATAATATAATAAAAACTAAAGAAGGATTTTGCCTTTTAGATTGGAGGCAGGACTTTGGTGGAGATCTAAAATCGGGAGACATATATTATGATTTAGCAAAACTAGGCCACAATCTAGTTCTAAACCATGAAAATATAAAAAATAATCATTTTACGATAGAAAATCATAATGGCGAAATTACATGCGATATATTAATAAATTTTAGATTACTCGAATGTCAAAAAACATTTCAGACCTTCTTGACTGAAAATAATTTTGATGTAGAAAAAGTGAACGTTCTGACTTCGCTTATTTGGCTAAACATGTCGGCGTTACATGAACATCCTTTAGATAAATTTCTATTTTACTTTGGAAAATATAATCTAGCTGTTAATTTGAGAGAAATACAAAATGAAATCAGAGAATAAAACCAATATTTATATTGGACCAATGTCTAAAAACATAGTCGATTCAGTAATACAATATTGTAGTGATAACGATACACAAATTGGTTTAATTCCTTCTAGAAGACAAGTTGAATACAACGGAGGCTATGTTAATAACTGGAAAACAAAAGAATTTGCTTCCTATATTCAGTCAAAAACTTCCAAAGTCAAGATTCAACGCGACCACGGAGGTAGATTACAGGGAAATGGAAGCACCGACTTTTTAAAATCATATGAAGAGGACGCTTTGTCTAATTTTGATTTAATACATATCGATCCATGGAAAAAATTTGTTGATATAGAAGAGATGATAGAAGAAACAGCTAAAAATATAGAATTATGTTATTCTGTTAACCCTGAATGTTATTACGAAGTAGGAACAGAAGAAGCCATACATGGGTACACAGCGAATGAACTAAACTATTTCTTATCCGGCTTAAAAGATAGATTAGAACTTTTATGGAAAAAGATAAAATTCGCAGTTATCCAATCAGGTACAAGAATAATAGGAACTGAAAATACAGGTATATTTGATGCCAAAAAATGTAAAAAAATGATTGATGTCTGCCGGCACCATGGTATCATGTCTAAAGAGCATAACGGAGATTATCTTAGTCTACAAGGCGTTAAAACTAGATTTGGTTTAGGATTAGACGGGATTAATATCGCGCCGCAATTTGGAGTTTCGGAAACAAAAATAATAGTTGAAGAGTTAAAGAAGAACAAACAAGGAGAATTATTAAATAATTTTTTTGATTTATGTTATTATAGTAATAAATGGAGAAAATGGTTGAGAAAAGATATCCAAGTTAATAAAAATACAAAAGATTTAATCCTTGCTGTAAGTGGCCATTATGTTTTTGCAGATCCAAATTTTATATCTATAAAACAAAATATTGATAATATTGATGAAAAAATTATAATGGTCCATAAAAAAATGATACAAAATTTAATTCCTGTTTCTTGCCCAGGAATAAAATATTGAAACATAAAGTAAGATTAAAAGATAATACCTACTTTAATATTGATATTGAGACAGGTGATTATATTATAGACTGTGGAGCAAACGTTGGTAATATTACTGAATATTTTCAATCTCTCGGAGCAATTGTAATAGCTTTCGAGCCTAATAAATTTGCTTTTGATATTTTACAAGAAAGATTTAAGAATAATAAAAGAGTAAAATGCGTGCAAAAGGGTGTTTCTGGCAAAAAAGGTACAGGTACTAAGAAATTGTTTCTTCATGAAAGAGCAAAAGAAAACCAAATTTTATGGTCTACTGGCTCTTCTATAATAAAAGATAAAGGCAACGTAAATGAACATGATTATATAGACGTAGAAATGGTAGATTTGTGCGCATTTTTAAAATTTCTTAAAAGAGAAGTGAAAGTGTTAAAAATTGATATCGAAGGCGCCGAAGTTGAATTGTTAAACGATCTAATGGATGAGGGTTTATTACGAAAGATACCTTATATTTTTGTGGAAACGCACGAAGAAAAGGCACCTTCTCTTTATGACACAACTAAAAAGCTTAAACAAAGAATAAAAGATGAAAATTATTCAAATATAAATTTGAATTGGATATAAGGAGAAAAAATGTCTAGATGTTTAGTAACGGGCCACAAGGGTTATATTGGCTCTCGGTTATATAAGAAATTAAAAGAAGAAGGTCATGAAGTTATTGGTATAGATCTTATGTCCGGCCAAGACATAAATGCAATTGACGGATTAACAGAAGCAAACGACGGAAAATTTCAAGTTTTTTGGTCGAACTTCCGTCCGGAATATGTTTTTCACATGGCTTGTATACCTAGAGTCGGTTATAGTATAGAACACCCCGTTGCAACGATGAAGAACAATGTTATAGCAGGTAGTAATGTATTAAATTTTGCGAGAAAGATTGGGGCAAAAAGAGTAATATATTCAAGCTCTTCATCTATTGTTGGAAACGGCGCCGGCCCAACCAGCCCATATGCTTTACAAAAATTAACAACGGAAATAGAGACAAAATTATATTCAGAATTATATGATATTGATACTGTCTCTCTTAGATACTTCAATGTATACTCTGAAGACCAGCCTGCCGAAGGGCCATATGCAACAGCAATATCAAATTGGATGAAATATATAGCCCATAATAAGACGCCATTCATAACTGGCGATGGCGAACAAAGAAGAGATATGGTTCACGTTGATGATGTTATTTCTGCAAATATTTTTGCTATGGAGCACAAGGAAAGCTTTGATGGAATAGTTTATGACGTGGGAACAGGAAAGAATATTTCTTTAAATGAGGCGGTGGATATAATACATAAATATTTTCCAAATATTGAATTTGAGAAGCGGCCGAGCAGGCCAGGCGAAGTCTTATTAACAAAAGCCGACACAGAAGGGTTAAAAAAGCTAGGCTGGTGTGCTACAATAAGCGTAGAGGAAGGAATTGATAGTTGTTTCCGAAAACTAAAAGGAGAAAAGAGATGTTAAAATTATCAGATGAAGCATTAGGAGCAGTCATGATGGCCCTACAAAAATCACTTTTGGAACAAAGCGATATTGTTCCCGTATTAAAGGGATTTGATTTTAAAGTCAACGAGGGGGATGAGCTTTATGTTATGAACCCTCCGATTGTTAAAATGAACGATGAGGAATAATGCCAAAGTACTTCTACATATGTGCTGATTGTGAAGCAGAGGTTGATTTTTACCACTCAATGAGTGAAAAAATGACTGATTGCACACTATGTGGACGCGCGGACTCTCTAACCAAGAAGCCTTCAAATTTCTCTCTAAATAAACAAAAAAAAGAGAAAAAGGTAGGTGATTTAGTCAAAGAGTCCATAGAAGATTTCCGACAAGACTTAGACCAGGAAAAGGAGAAGATTAGAAGTGAATTTTATGACCCAAATGAGTAAATATATATTTTGGATTTCCCTGATCCTAAACGGAATATTGTTAATGTTCCTCGTCGGCGTTATTCCGTTCTTATTATATCTTAGTGTGTTGTTTAATATACTTTTAATTTGGTTTTCTTTCAAAACCCTACGTAGAACCAGCAATGCAGAAGAAGATCTGTTTGCTCTTATGGGTGAGATGGAGCAATTCTTGGAACAACTAGAAAGCATCCACGGGATGGAAATGTATTACGGAGACACAGAGCTGCAAAATTTAATTAACGGCTCAAAAGACCTGATTAATAATTTTATTGACGTTCAGGCAAAATATTTTGATGTAGAGGTAGAATTTGAACCAGACGACGAAGCCGAAGAAGAAGCGAAAGAAGAATAATTATTTTACAAAAGTTCATGAAAACGCAATCATTAGCTATGCATTAACTGATGATAAAATTATTAGGACCGAACTTTATATAGAACTTATTGGCCCTGCTCTTGATGAAATGGTTGATAAGATTGTATATACGTATAAATTCAATAATTTACCAAATATTGATTATCTCAAAGACGATTGTAAAATATGGCTAATGACAATACTAGACAAATATGACCCTAGTAAAAAGTCGAAAGCATTTTCTTATTTTAGTGTTATCACTAAGAATTGGTTTATCCACAAGGTAAAACAGAACTCTAAAAAGCTCAAGCGAGATCTTCAATATGAGAGTATAACTTCCGCGGTCGAGTCCGAACAGTTAGTAGAAACCAACCCATATGAGATTGACAGAGAAACATATGAGTTTTGGCAGCACCTCTTTAGAGAAATGGACAGCTGGGACAAACTTAAACTAAAAGATAATGAAAGAAAGGTCTTAGAGGCGATTAAAATTCTCTTTAACAGCATTGATGAAATTGAAATTTTTAATAAAAAAGCTATTTATCTATACATGAGAGAAATAACTGGTTTAAATACCAAACAAATAGTTAATAATCTCAATAGAATACGAAAGCGATATAGGAATTTTAAAAGCGAATGGGTAAAGGGAAACATATAAATTCACAAACTCTTATAGAGGATGCCCTAGAAAATGTTAAAGAAGATAGAGCCATGGCGTCAACCCTTCTTATAGAGCTTATGAAGATCTTGAAAACTGATGAAACAAAACATCAGTATTCTGGTCCTGTCGCCGCAAAATACCTGGAAACCCTTCAGCGTTCAAATGAACAAATGGTAAAGCTGGCGACACTATTATCAAAAAAAGAAAATGTCACTTCTGGTTTGTCTTCATTAGAAAAGTCTGATATATATGATTTAATTAAAGAAGAATAGTGGAGGCTATTTTGCATGGCTAAAACACAACCGGCATGGCATGAACACAAGAAGTTAGATATAGGTGAATTGAACCACCTTAATCAGCAGCTTTTCAGTACTCGTTATAACACGAATCAGAAGTTTACTGATACTTTGCGAGAGATTTTCCGTGATCACTATTCTTATGATATAATGGACGGCACCGGTCCCTACCTGGCCGTGGTTTTGAAGGTACTGTCCGGCCCTCAAGTCAACAACGAAGCCTCAACTAACGATGGTTCCCAATCTAAAACAACCGAACATCTTGAGGGTGATGAAGCGCCTTTAATACAGTCAAAAAAAGATGCCGGCAAACCACCGCCTTTAAAGGTTATAGCTAGGATACCAGAGTTCGACCGTGACATTGACTGGCCAGACGACGCCGGCGACGCGGCAAGAATATCTGCTCATGGAGAATACCATGAGATCATTGATAACGGAACTAAGAATTTAGAAAAAATAGGGCCCGGGTCAACCATTCTTGTTCAGTACTCAAACAAGGAAAACACTGTAAGTCCCACCGGCCGCCCAGTCGGCTTTATCATTGGCCTTCATGAGCCTGGTGTTTTTAGTAAGATTTCCGTAATTGATTCCCCTCAAGATAGCTTTAATAAGGAGTGTAAGACCTCTGTTGACAGAAACACCCCTGCCGGCAATTTATATTTTGGGAACACCGAGGAGAACCCAAATGAGAACCCGGGTCCCCCAATCCGTAAATTGAAAGGTAAAATTTTAACAGGAATGTTCGGGAATGGTTCTGAGCAAACAAAACAACACTTCGAGGAGTGCTTAAGAAATTCTGCTATTTCTAAGAAACACAAAATTAAGGGCCCCGCTCCTGATTCTAACAGTGCTTTTATATGGGTTGGCCATTTGAGAAACAATGGTCATTTAGACCTGTTAAATCGGCCTATTGATATGGGCAGGGAAACAATAATATATGCCCCGATGATGCTTGACCTTTCATCGCCAATTGAAATAAAATACTATTTCCACGACGCCCGCGGCTTTGGTAACGCATGGTTGTCCGGTCCTAATATCACACCTGATGTCGCCGCAATGGATCATGAATATCCCGGTAATGATTTTAAAGAAAAAATAGCCCCTGGTATTAAAGACATGATTAAAGATGGCCGAAATTTAATTTTAGTAATACCAGAAATGGCCCATTCGTCTGGATATGCGACAGGCGGACCCCAAAGAATGTTTGTTGACCCAATAGATCGGGCTGCAGTTATTGAGCGTCTTGAGACAATAAGCGGTAGACAATGGGGCGGAGACGAAGGTGGGGAAGATTTAGTGCAGATCACACCTTTCGCAAAGAGGGAACTACACACATTTGATGGTTCTTATTCGGGTGGTAAATTTGGTTTATTTCATCAAGAGGTTATAGAAGTGCTGGACGAGCACCTAGGTACAATTTACGATAAGATTGAATTTGTTTCTATCTTAGCAGATGGAATCTCGGGAGTATCTCTTGCTTCTATTGTTAATAAAACACCTTATTCTGCTGCACATTCGAATGGCGAGTCGAGCTTTAAAGATGTCCCGATTAGAAGAATTGATTATATTGATTATGGCAATATAAATAATTTGGCATATTATAGTAATCTTGGACAAAGAACGCCTGCATATGCTATATATAAAGATTATTTACTGGAACAAGCTGACGGGCCCTTTTATATTGAGTTTAACCACATCTCTTCTCCGACTAGTACAAAAAATCACCCATTTTTTAGTGAGTTGGGAACTTCATATGCTGAAAAGTATGCTAAAAACAATGGCTCCGTCGGCGGTTTGGGCGAAAGGAAATTTAGTTTTACTATTAATGAGGGGACTAAAGAAAATTGCTTAAGCATGCATCAATCATCTACGGATTTGGTGGCATATGCTTTTAGTATGGTAAACGATTTTATACCTTCGTTTTCTGGTTTACCAGGTAAATCAAATGCTAATAGCTCGAAGCGTCCGGCCCACAATTCTGTCCCTGACCATGCATATGCTGCTTTGGTGAGACCGTCTTCTGCGACAGTGGCAAAAATACAAAAACAACAGGAATCACTGCGCGCCAAGATTGAGCATTTCGAGAATCTGCTTTTATTCATAAATGGCGATGTTAGCCAACTCTGTTCCGCAGCGAGCAACAATTTATATAAAGTGTATTGTAACGAGGGGAAGCCAGTTATTGGCCAATCTAGCGTATTTTTCCGTGATTATTTATCTTATTTGGATGATAAGAAGAAATTTATAAAACTTGGACTTTTGGCTGAATATGAATTTGGCTTAACAAAGATAAAAAACAACCCACGCGCCTTGCAAGAAGCTTTAAGTGAGATAAAGATTGGCTTATCGGAGACCATAATCAACAATGATATGGGCGTTGGAGCGGCTCAATTTTCTATAGACGACCAATGGGACAGCTTAAGAGTCAAATTTGATCCTGCTTTTTTTATAAATGACCTGGGATATCTTGATTCTGGCGATATCGAGAGTGGCTATTTAGCAATTATAGCCGAACAGCTAGCAAGAGAAGAAGCATTGGAAATTTTTAAAAATTCTCTAGACAGCGCTATCAAAGTTGCAGGACCAGCACCACCGCCAACAACTCCAAAGTGTGATCCTCCACCGGTAAAAATTCAAGATATAGTTCTACCACCACCACCAGCCCCGGCCCCTCCGGTTGTTAATCCTGCCGGCGCCCCATTCGCATGCGACGGGAAGAGACTCACTGTGCCCACGACATATTCCGAGTTGGTTACTATGATACCATATTATCCGAAAAAATCAGACTTTACATTTTCCGGTAGATATTCCACTTCGAAAACAGGCCTAAAAACAAAGGTTGAGGGTGGCTATCAAATTGGTACGTTTAAGTATTTAGCTCGCGGCAAGAACAATACTACTCGCGAGGTCGAAAGCCTGCCTGTATGGAAGTGCCTTGTTCCTTTGATAGAGCGCGCCTGGCAACAGGCATGTGCAGTCTCTGGCTACGTGCCATTTAAAGTTACAAATTCTATTCGTGGCAGCCATGGCCACGGCGGCGTAACAGCCTATAATGCTCCAGGTCTTTCTCTTCACGCTCTTGGGTTGGCCATTGACTTTGATCCACAGTTATCAGGATGGGCCAAGGGTTCTAAGCCGATTAATAGTGTATATACAGGCGCTTGGACTGGAACGTTACTACAACGACACGGGGAAGAACTATACAATTTGGGGGTTTTCAAACATAATCCTTCTCGTTTCATGAAAAATGCTCTCGAAAGTGGCGTTCCTCGACTGGCTGAAGATTGGAAAGGCGCCCCCGACGCGTATAGGACAGATCGGTCCAGATATTCTAAGGTCATGAAGGCCGCTAGCGGCTCACCAATTGTTCCTATTGATGCCAATCCAACATTATGGATGGTTACTTTCTGTGAATTATCTGGCATGAAAGTAGGAAATGGTCAATTTTTAAAAAAACGATATCGAGGAGGAAAAGATTGGTCCGCGGTGGAAAAAGCTAGAATAGCACAAATATATGGTATACCTAATATTATAGATCGCGTCCGCGCAATATCTTGGAAAACAACCTCTGTAGAGGATCATATGCATTTTCATTTTTGGGGGGGAAAATCGCTAGTCCCGTGGAGCGAAATTAAGGAAGCTAGGAAAAACAGGTAAGTAATATATGAGTATAGACGATAAAAATTTAGAGATTGTAGTAACTGAAGAACAACAGTCCAGTGTTACAGTCTACAAGTACGTAGTTTGGACTCCAGGCAAAGAAGTCGTTGAGGCAGGGAAGTCTAAAAATCCTGAAAAAATAAAGAAAAAAGTACTTGAGGCTAAAAAGAAGTGGCCCGAAGCTGAAATTATTGATGAAGCCGGCGTACTAACAGAAGAAAAGAAGATTTCAACAAACAAAAAGAAAAAAAACCAGCTTATTCCTCCTTTGAAAATGGGACAATTTGGTTCTCAAACAGGACAAGATGTAAGGGCATTTGATGCAGCTGCCATGTCTACTTTCGGCAGTGGCGGATCATCCGGGTTTGGATCCTTGCCGGGATTAAGTATAGACCTAGATAGATTAACTAAGAAGGCCAGAGATACATCAGGAATGTCAGAAAAGAGACGCAAAGAATATGAAAGTCTCACAGAAAAACAGAAAGCAGAAAAGAAGTGCAGCGGCGTTTTTGGTACAAAGAGACTGCAGGCCATGACTGATAGAGAAAACTTGCCAAGCGAAGTTGAGGTAGGCCGCGGCCTAGATAATAATGCATACATCATTATTGGAAATGACCGGGTTAGTAAGCCACACACGGGTTATGGGGGCAAAGGCCATACACAATGTGACGCTATTGATATCGTAGCCGGCCTTGGTGGATCATACCCAAAAGAAGTTGAAAAAACAAAATCAGAATCAGGAGATGTTATAGAATCGTCAATTAAAACAAACCCAAATTTTTACGTAGATTCTGCAAGAATTTATATCTCTCAAAAGACTGATGTCGACAAGAACTTCGGCCTTTGTGAGTTCGCCAAAAAACAAAATGGTTTTCAAGATGATAAAGATGATGACATCTTTGGCAAATACGGCGCAAAATCTGCTGTTGCGATAAAAGCAGACAATGTGAGGCTGATTGGAAGGGAGTCAATAAGAATAGTGACTGGCACTGACGCAAAGAACTCACAAAGCGGCGCCACTCGGTCAAAATGCGGGATTGAATTGGTTGCTATGAATGAAGTAGAAGAATTACAGCCATTAGTTTTAGGAGACAATCTCGTCGAGGCATTAGAGAAAATTTTAGAGCGCATGAAAGCTTTTGAAGACTATATGCATGCACACATACAATACCAGATGGAATTCAATCGCGCGGCTCAGAGTCACACGCATATGTCGCCATTTTTTATAAACCCTACAATGGTATCAGAAACCATGACGACTTCTGGCTTTAAAATGGATGTAGATAATGCGGTGAAGACAGAGCGTTCAACACTGGTTAACACTATCAACATTGCCGGCGTGAGAAAAAAATATCTAACGCCGGGAGATGAATATATTAACAGCAAGCTTAATAAAACGAACTAATTAGAGAAACACATGACAACAATTGAAAAAATATTACCGCCGGCCGATGCGCCCCTGCCGCCGTCTCTCTTTGTGAGTGACCCCACTTTAGAGGCCCAACTACAGCCGACTTCTGATCATTATATTGGAGAGTTAGAAGTCCCGGAAGACGGAGATCCTTATTTACCAGTTCGTTTGGCGCCTACGCCTGGCGACCGTATATATGGTTGGGAGGACGAAGGTTACGAGTTTATAGAGTCTAGCGTACTTGACAAGTATCGGCCAGACACGCTTCCAATTGGATATCCTATAACAATCACAGAAGTTGTGGTTAGCAATACTGGCACTTGGGTTGGCTTTGTATATGATGACCCGTCAGAGCCGAATGAAGAGGATACAAATCAGTCCTACTCTGGAAGACTCGTATATACACATGCAAAATATCTACGCGTAAAGCAATCTGCACGTCCATTGCCATATGTATCGAAAAAAATAATTCCCGAACTTGAGGCCTCATCGGTTGCCCTCCCAGGCCTCGACCCGGTCGACCCAATGCTGCAAAATTGGCTCAAGTTGCGGCCAAATGATGTTAGATTATCTTATTATGATTTTTACCATTATAATGTTGAAACTTTTGGTGAAAAATTAACATACACTTCTAATTTTATTGCCACCAACCCCGTTGCGAGATATACCGAGGGCCATTTCTACTTTATTCTTGGCGAACTCCCTCGGGAAAGCGAACAGGAAGTTGTAAATAGTATATCTGATACCGGGATCGCTGAGGAGGAACAAATAGAAGAGGGCAAAAAACAGTCTTCTTATAAAACCTACAGTGCTATAAAGCAAGTGGCTTGGGACAATCTGATGGATTATCTCGGCAAGAACACTACCGGTGGTAATCAACAGCTGCGAGATGAATTGTATGAAAATCACTTTGTTTTGGCTGCCTCAAAAGTTAATACCAATTCAGCCAATCCTAACAACCAGAAAATGCTTTTCGCCATACGCGCAAGCTATCTGGACGCCATTCCTGACACAAGAAGACTCTATAGCAGAGATTTTGCAGAGGATTCTGAGTTCTATAGTGGTAAGAATTATGCCATTACTCTTTCATTAAAAGACATTGAGGTTATATGTACGGAAATTTCTAATATCTTTAAGAAAATTAAAAGTAAAATAAAATCATCAGCCAAGAAAGTGGTGAATTTGGATGATTCAGATTACGATTTAGGTATACAAATAGAAGTAATCGAAGAATTTCCCAAGATTTTAAATGACTTCTTAATAAGACAGACATATCCTGGTTCAACTAATCAAGACTTTGTTTCTAGTTTGTTGAAAACTGGAATTAAAACTTCAGACGATCACTTAGTCCAGCTGGGCATCAAGGATAATGGTTTAACTGGTGCTGGAGTGAGGGAAACGGTATCGTATGTTTTATTTTCTCCTGATCCAAAAACTTTAGAGGACGAAGAGAGTGCTAACTTCAATTTATTTCATTTTGATCCATTTTTAGAAGAGGACTCTCAATCTCCTCCCCGAAGCGCAATTGCGTTAAGAATAGGTCTTCCTAGAATCCGCGAGGAATTAGCTGGGATTTACGGAACTCGTGCGTTACATATGATATTATCTTATAATAATGTCAAGAGTATATTGGCGAACGAAAGGCAGGCGCTTTATGATAATTGGCCAGAATTCTTAACAAGATATTGCGTACCGCCTTTAAAAATATATCTAGCGGACGACCCTGCTAAGGTTTCAAAAGGAAAGCTCAACTGTGATGAATTAATAAAGCGGCTTAATGCTTCCGGTCCGAATGTGGGCGTAGAGGAAAAATTAATCCAGGAGCAGATTTATAATAGTCCTGAGTGTATGGAAAAATATTTTAATCAGTTTAAGAAGGACACTCCCGCCACGTCTCCGGAACTTACAAAGAAGGGTCTGGAGAAAAAGTCAGAAGAAATGGATCCAAAAAAGAATGATTTTTCAGAAAATGAGTATTTTAAGATTTTATATACCGGATTCTTTAATGTGCTGGATCCACAAGCATTAATTTCTTTAATTTTGGCCTGCATACAGAAAAAGCTAGGCATGCCCCTAACCGCAGAGGCCATATGCGAAGCAGCGATTATACAACTGCTCAATTCTTTAGGCATCGAACAAATTGAAAAGATAATGATTGTGAATGCGATGTTGGATATCGATAATCCAAGTTCGCAAGCAGTCATAGAGGCTCTTGGCCATGCCCCCAATCCTGCGGCTGCGCCGAAGGGCGCGGCCTATTCTACGACGGTATCAGGCCAACCAACAGGAGAATATTCAAAAACCGCCGCTGGACCGGGCACGGTAATTAATAATGAGGGCACTACTGCCTTTGAGTATGAGATTATTCTCGTTGCTGGTGGCACTAAGTCAATAGAGGTAGCTCCGGGCGAGAGCTATACACTAAAACCTGGAGAACATACTATCCACTTTACACCAATACTTGATGAGTCTTATCAAAGCGCCCCCATCGCAACTGCCATGGCAGCTTCGGCAGACTTTAATAAAGATGGTGTAGTAACTAAAGAAGAGCTTGAACAATATCAAAAACAAATAACCCTTATTGAAATTGTTAAAAATCTAGAAAAAACCGGTGGTTTCGTGTCGCTAGTCCCTGCTCCGGGTTATCAGAGAGAAGTTATTGACTCAGAAAGAGATAGACTATTAGAATTAGGATATACAAAGAAAGAAGCAGACGCTATTCTTGTTAACACTGGATTCTTGGTTTTAAGCGAGGATATAAATCAAAATAGCGAAAGGTTGGATATCGGAGGTCTCGATTTGGGGCCCCTTGGTCCTGTCCGTACGCCATCGGTTATACGGGCCGCTGAACAAGATGCACAAAATTGGTTAGCTTGGATGAAAAGAGTTGTTGACCTGCAGGGTATATGTGAATTAATCGTTGGTTCTGTTTTGGATGGGCTACAGGACTTACTTACAGACCCAGTAGGGTTTTTGGGCAACTTTGGAGACGGATGGTGGGAAGATTTTGTTGAAAAGCTCAAGAGACAGTTTTCTTTTCCAACTCCATCAATGGCTTTTCCTGATTCGTTACCAACAGACAGCCGCATGGGCGATTTTTATGAACAAATTTTTAAATCAATTCTGGCTGCTTTGTCACAAATGTTAGGCCAAATGGTTCAAATGGTAATCCGCGAAGCGCTAGATAAGTGCTTAGAAGAGAATGATGATCTTGGTCCTGGTCCAAACCCTACCACTAGCCGGCCAACGATACCTTTGCCAACTTTGCAGAGGATGAATTTGCCAACAATTAATGGAGTCCCAGATGCTGATATTGTTGCTTGGATGAAAGACATATTAGATAATTTATCCACTGGACAACTTTGCGCCCTTCTTCGCGAAGACGCATCGAAGCAAACTCTCTATGATTGTTTAGAGAGGACAAAAGCTTTTTGGCCGAATGTATTTGAAAATGGCGTGAATACTATTTACGAAATTCGGGTGATTTTCGCGAAGATAGGAGAAGAATTAAATCTAGACATATGCACCGTCTTGCAGCCTTCTTCTCCTGTGATTGGAGATATTTGTGATGCTGCTTTCGACAGCGACGCCCGGTGCGAGGAATTGCAAAAGGCCGGCTTAACAAAGGAAGAGTGCGAGGCACAAATAGAAAAGGAATTAAATGATCTTAAGCAAAAGGTCCTCGGCCTCTCTGAACTAGCCTTCCCTTCCGCAAATCCATTAGGCGGCATGCCCACTTCACCCTGTGCTATGGGTGGTAGCTTCCAGATCCCACCCGGGGTTGAACACACAATGTCCCGCGTTACGGATAACATGTTGGACACACTCAAGCGTTCCTTGTTGGACGACTTAAACGCTCTTAAGTTTTTCTCAATGCCACCGCGCGCAATATTGGCCGCCAACGATCCAGATGAGATGAAAAAAGCTCAACAAATGTTTGTCGATGCGGTTAAAAACCCCTTTACTGTCGAATGTTTGGCTTTTATTGGAGATGTAAGATCCTTTGAAACACAAGATATAATAAGTTATGGCTTATCTTATAATCGCTATTTGCATTATGGCGACCATACAACTAAGGGAGAAAATATAACAGATTCAGACATAGGCGAGGTATTAGATGGTTATTTTCTTGAATGGCAAGATAAACATAATAATCCTGAAAATCTTAGAGAAAGCGAGAACCTCAGACCAATTACGATCGACGCTGGGTACCCGTTCATCGAGACCGCAATCGCTCATCCGCTGTTCGATTATCAGGAAAATTTTCTGTATTTTTCCAATTGGGCCGCATCATTCGAAGGCGCCACGCACGCCGAGAAAGAACTAGGGCAAAAAATAACTGATGCATTACAGGAAAACATTAAACCGCTTAATTTACATAACTTAATTTATACTCCAAAAATGTTGCGTGATTTTCGCGGCTTCGGCTCCATCGAGGGCGATTGGGATAGCGATTCACGACTCGTCCCGGGTATTCCGAGCCCCCAAGGGCCCGCCGGCGGGCATGACGCGGCCCAATCAAAGTGGAACAAGAATAATAATTATCTAAGTAATTATTATTCTTTGGATACAAAATTAAAAGATATACATCCGGACCCCTTGGTATGGCTTGTTATGCTTCGAAATTTTACTGGTATACTTCACTCTACAAGCGTCGGCACCCTGGGCGATGGCTTCTGGGATCCGGGCAATCAGTTCTGGGATCAGCAGGCCAACATCACCCCATGGAGTACATACCTAACCCAGTCCGCCGGCCTTAGACGCCTTTATGAAATACAAAAAAGTAGCAAGTTTGAGAGTGAGATCATTGCAAGATGTTTTATAGAACTGACTGTAGCAGAAGCAATTGGCTTAGAAGACGATAGAGTAAAAAAACTATATCCAAATCTTGCAACTCCGATAAGCTCTGCCGAAGGCGTAATATTCACCAGGAGTTGGCAAATGACATCGGTCCTCAGCTGGGAGAAACCCCTAGAGGGCTCGCCCCTTCCAGAACTCACAACCCAGACGTGGTTCTCAGGCACAACGGAGTCCGGCGACGTTGGGAGCAACACCACCGGATTAGAGCTGCCCAGTTTTATGCCGCTGTATCTTGTTTTCAAGCAAGTTTTTAGAGATCCGGATAGTCCCTTAAACGCTTCTGCGGGCGAAATGATTGATTATTTTTCCTTAAGGGAGGAGCCTGTAAGCCCAGAATTGCTTGAGAGCCTGCAAACAGACTCGGCTTACTCAAATAAAGATAAATATCGATATCCTCGCGCCTTCGACGCCAACGCCAATTCAGACAATATTTTTCAGGCCCACTCGATGATGGAACTATACAGTAATTTTAACCCAAATATCCTTTTATACGATATGCCATTCACTGAGACAATTGCGGCCGGATTGGATGGTAAAGCCAAAACAACTGAAATACTAGATGCACTAAGCGGCAAATACTCAACAAATGACCAAATAGGTGCGTTGTTGGACAGTATTAAATCTAGTAAAAGCAAGGAAACTCTTTTATATCAAAATGTACATCCTGGTATCTCCGACAAATTAGCAAAATTGACTAGCCCCCCGTCAGACATCTCAACAGTAGTAAAAGCCCCCATTCGCAGAACAAGCGATGATAATATACCACCAGATCCGCTTTCCCACGGCTTCACGGATCCCAACGGCATCGCGGAAGAAAGCAAGATAGTTAATCCGAGATATAACTTTAATTTTGGCAAGAGATATAGTTCTGATGTTGAAGGTCTTGTTAACAATATATATGGCGGAAAATTCAATGGACTAGACAGTACTGTCAAAAATTATCAGACTATCATCCCACAATCTGAGGAGATAAAAAATGAATTTATAGCTTCTGGGTTTATGGTTGATCAAGCGCCGTCCCCTGATGGCCCATGGAAACTTGACCCCTATAACCATAAGGCGCAAACGTTCGGACGCCTACTTACTCATAAATTTATGGAGAAGTTTAACAAGTACGCGGTTACTAGTGCGGAACAAGCAGAAATAGACTCTATGGAAGCTGCTTTGTCGACATATTGTTATTCTGCTTTACAGTTCGCCTATTCGGGTCAAATGTTCATGAAACTTAAGAATTCTCGTTTACACAAACGAAAGTTTATGAAAAAATTGTGGGATAAAATTCTCAAAAGCCCGTTAAATAGTAGCAAAGTAGACCCAGAATGTCAAGAGGTGTTTGATCAACTTGGTATCACACCACAATCTGATAAGGACGATGTTGAAACAGATTTCTTTAACTTAAGTGAAGTGAAGCCAAAGATAATGAAGATGTATAAGAATACTCTCTGCAAGGATCTCTACGAGGGCACACAAGAAGAGAGTTCTGTTAAAAAATCGTTATTTAACGGTGTAATTAAATTAATAATTAAAGTCTATTCATTAGAAATGTGCCTATCGGGTATCATATCCTGGGATAGTTTTGATATTTCTGACATTTACAGAGACGACTTGATGGTTAAAATCATTGTCAAAAACATCAAGAAAGATTTTGATATTGATATAATTTCTTATTATGCCAACGAGGTCATAAAGAATGAATTGCCCGAAGCACAGGCTGATTTATTCCTGGAACGTAGTTCATTAGAGTACTTAATTGAAAAAGAAAGTAAAAGTATTGCTGATACAGTTAAGAAGATCTTCAAGTTTGGAACGCCATTATCTACTGACTTAAAGTTAAATACGGTGAAGAATTCCAATCCGGATTTTGTTACACAATATCAAAGCCGGTTTGGGAAATATGATCCGGAAGACCCTAATAGTTTTAATCCCGCTTTACGCAAAGGCTTATTTGATCAGTCACGGCACGAGTATGTCGTCGACGCGGAATTAGAAAATAATATTTACACAATGAATTATGGTGGTAATAAGAGTGAATTATATAATTCAGCCGTCGCGACCGATAACAGTGCAGGCGATCCTTTTGACCTGTTTGGACTCAAACATCATGATAGGAACAAATCGCGATTTCACTCTCTACCCATGACATTTCATCCATTTATTAATAATGATGAAAATATTGATCTTGGGGCATATAAACAATTGACAGTGCCTTATTTAGGGGCGGGCAGCGCCACTTCTGAACCATTAAACGACTATAAATTAGAATATATAAGAAAACGCAATGCGCAAAGGAACATACTTGGCAATGCTGATCCGTTTGGGAAAGAAAGTTTCCAAGAAGTGTTGTATGGCAATGACCTGAATGCTAAATTGGGCAATATTACTTTTCAACCTTATGTCCGCGTTGAGGAAATATCTTTAGATGAGGCTTCAAAATATAGTGTAACAAAGTGGATTAAGGGCGGCCAAGTTACCGAGCCATGCGAAGATGCCTCAACCATAACATTTGACATGTCTGATTATTTGGATGACATGTTTGAATATTTCAATTCTGTACGCTTAGACAGTGGTAATATATTTGGATGTCACCTATATGAGTATATCCCGCTATCTGCTTGGAGTTATTTTTATAGCAATTTATTTATGGAATATCTTGAGTCTGTTGTCGACGAATCAACCGGATTAAAGCCTTTAAAAGAATTGTATGATGAATACGGTCTTAAGCCTTTCTTTAAAAAAGTGTGTTATGGCCTGCGAATGACTTATTCGACAAATGCCCTTACTCATAATTCTGGCTTCATGAATATAATAGACCGTGAACTTTCTGCGCCGGCATCGACGGGCCCTTATGCTAATAGTCTGAAGAAAGTAAAATCTCTTTATTCACATAGGCCACACATGTCTGGTTTGCAAGATCTTGAGGAAAGGCGATTATCAAGTGAATTACAAATACCTATCGCCGAGGTTGAGAGAGAAATCCACTCAGTGGAAAGAAGCCAATCGTTTACTCTAGGCAACAATAAAAAACTTATTCCAATGTCTGAATTGGGAAGCTATTACAGTTTAAAGAATTCAGATATTGGATCGTTTAATGCCCTATCTGGAAATGATGCAGCAATGAAATTTTTGGTTAATAATCCACAACAATTTTTCTATAAGAATGTTGCGCAAGGGCTGCTTGGTGAAATGAAGAGAACACCAGAATTTAGGCTATTGTTCGATCATTTATTACCAATGCAGCGATACATGGCAATGGCCTTCTTATATTCTGGAGAAGGCATGTCAAAATTTATTCCAGAACCAACAGATGTTTTGGATGAAACCAAAAACTCTCTTAAAATGATGATGGAGACGCTATTAAACGCGGATGATTACAAGTATTTACCTGAGCCCGTTAAAAATGCAATACCAAACTTAGAAATGCGTAAGGCCGGCGGAACTCGTGGTTTAGAGTCGGATGTTACCAAGCAAATGCTTATGTTATTACTTAAAGCACCCTTACTAGTTCTTAAGGGTTTTGTTGAGGCTACAGATCCCGCAGTTATGTTAGCAAGAAAGATTGTTGAAATTACCAATACAATCGCGCAAACTACATTTGCCGCAATTGATGCTAGCCTACAGGCAGCAAAAGCAGCGCAGGATGGCATTGTTAGTGGTGCTGAGGCCTCAATGATGCAATTGGAGATGACTGCTCAATTTGCTTTATCTGCGTTAGGGAGTTTAAAAAACGCCCTCCCGGGCGAACTAAGCAACGCAGTAAGTCTTCCGGAAGAAGGCGCGCCAGTTGCTGACTGGGAGATAAGCATCGAGGATCCTCCGGCGGACGCATTGGCCGGCAATGAAGAAGAATGGGAGAAATTCAAAGAGTCATTTAACGAGCTAAGTGCTATGATCACAGATTACAAAGCGTTTAAATCGGAATATGAAATAGCCAAGGCAAAGGCTGATGAGATACAACAAGATATTCAGAACGTTAAAGAAGATGCAAAAGAGGTTTTTGATTCTATCTTCAATTCACCATACTTAGTACCTGGGATGTGGGCAGCAATGCTACCCTCAATGATTCCTTTCGGCGGCGGCATCGTTCCACCTCCATTTTTCGCCGGCCCGCCGAGCACAGTTCCTGGTATGATTTACATCGCGTTACTACTTATAGATGCAATAGAAGAAAAAACTCACGATGATACATATACTGACGATTCGCCAAATTGTGAAGAGGAACTATAAGGAGTAATTAATGAACGGAATAGGGCCAGAACTACCGCTTAACAGAGATCATCGTTTTGGACTATTTTCTCTAATTACCAATTATAGGGATGAAGTAAGGCAAAATTTTAAAAATTTACTTCTTACCGCACCCGGAGAGCGCGTGATGATACCAGACTTCGGCGTAGGACTTAGGCACTTTTTGTTCGAACCATCTCCTCAAGCAATTCCTGGAATAAGACAAAGGATAAGTTCGCAAGTAGCAAAATTTATGCCGTATATAAAAATCAATAAACTGCAATTTAATTCAAGCAAAGATTCACATGCTTTATCCATATTCATTGAATTTGATGTGCCAAGTATTAACCTTTCAACTTCTATGGTCCTTCAGTCCGAGGATGTTAACTAATCATGTCGAAAAAAGATAAAAAACTAATAAGATACACAAACAGGGAATTTAATTCTATTAAAGAGGGTTTAATAGAATATACAAAAAGATATTATCCGGACATACATAAAGATTTTTCAGACGCATCATTTGGTTCCCTGATGCTTGATACAGTTGCGTATGTGGGTGACACGCTTTCTTTTTATTTGGATTATCAAGCAAATGAGTCGTTTTTAGATACAGCCATAGAATATGATAATGTGGTCCGCCTAGGCGAACAAGTTGGTTATAAACAACCTTTGAGAGCTAATTCGTTTGGAACAGTAGTAATATATATATTGGCGCCCGTTATAACAACTGGCGCAGCCCCAGATACAAATTATCTTCCGGTGTTGGCCAGGGGAACAAAGTTCTCTTCCGATTCAGGTCAAGCATTTTCTTTAATTGATGATATAGATTTTGCGAATCCCAACAATGAAATTGTCGTGGCCACGGCGAACGATGCCGACGGCACGCCGACTGCTTTTGCTGTCAAGGCCTACGGGAGGGTAATATCTGGAGAAGAAGAACAAGAAATAGTAAATGTTGGCGATTTTACTAGATTTTTAACAATTCCGCTTTCAGATCCAAACATAACAGAAATAGTTTCTATCGTAGATGCAGAAGGGCACGAATATTTTGAAGTAGACTACCTTTCGCAGGACACAGTGTTCAGATCTGTTGTTAACAAAGACCCAGCAACACGGGATTATGTACCAAATATTATTGTAACCACATCAGTTCCGCGCCGCTTTGTTACCTTTAACAGAAATGGTAGAATAGAAGTTAAGTTTGGTTATGGCTCTGACTCAGCGCTAAAAACGGACAATATTTCACACCCCTCCAATATCGTCTTAAAGATGCACGGCCGCGGTTACGAGACGGACGAGAGCCTAGATCCATCTAAATTATTAGTAACTGATAAATTTGGTATTGCGCCGGCTAACACGACACTTACAATAACATACAGAAAAAATACTTCTGACAATGTTAATGTCGCTACTCGCGGACTTTCTTCGGTGGTTGACCCTATATTTGTTTTTGGTGAGAACGCGACGAATTCAAGTTCGATTTCTTTCGTTAGAGAGAGTCTTGAAGTTGTTAATGATGCGCCTATAACTGGTGATGTAAGTTTGCCGACGATTAACGAACTAAAACAAAGAGTTAATGATATTTTTGCATCTCAAAATAGGGCGGTTACATCTGACGACTATGAGGCCTTAATTTACAGAATGCCAGCTAAATTTGGCCGCTTGAAGCGCGCAAGAATTGTGAGAGACCACGATTCCTTTAAAAGAAACCTTAATTTATATCTTTTATCGGAAGACACAGATAGAAATTTAATCACGAGCAGCCAAGTATTGAAAAATAACGTGAAAACCTGGCTTAACCATTACAGAATGATAAACGACACTATTGATATTCTAGATCCTAAAATTGTTAATATTGCAATCAAGTTTTCAGCAGTAGTGGATTATTCTGAAGACAAGTTTGAAGCATTAAATGCCGCGATTACTGAAATTCAGAATATGTTCTTAGAGAAGATGGATATTGGACAGCCTCTTTATATTACCAATATTTACGACAGACTAAATAATCTAGACGAAATTGTTGATGTAACAAGTGTGGAAATAGAAAATAAAGCTGGTGCACTGTACTCAGATAGTTCTATCAACATAGACCAATATATTTCCGCTGATGGTAGAATACTCTATGCACCAGAAAATGTCATATATGAATTAAAATATCCTGCTTTAGATATTAAGGGGACAATTATATAATGGCTATTAAGAAGTATATCGCAGACAAAGACAACACAATAACCAATGCTTATCAACTGGATATATCCACTCGGGGCACTGGTTCGAACATGGGTGCTTCTGATATTCTTGAGGTGTTTTCAATATATGGCCAGCAAACCTTAACATCTTCTGCTGACACCGGCTCTGTAGAATTATCCCGCGCTTTACTTCAATTTCCAGTGTCAACTATATCAGCAGACCGAACTGCCAACACGATTCCCGGCTCAGGCAGTGTTAGTTTTTATTTAAGAATGTTTAACGCCCGCCATTCTGAGCAACTTCCGAAGAGTTTTACAGTTAATGTTTTGGCTGTATCACAATCTTGGGAGGAAGGCACCGGACTGGATATGGAGGGTTATACTGACAAAACAAAAGATGCTATCGATGGTTCGAACTGGACCAACCGTGCAAAAGCAACTGCCTGGGGCAAGCAAGGCGGCGAATATCACTCCTCTTCATATACTGCCGCCCAGACGATGCCCAACTACACATATACTTTTAGCGAGGGTTATGAAGATGTAGAACTGGACATTACCGCAATGGTAGAGGAGTGGGTCGCGACAACACAGACGAACCATGGTCTTGGTGTATTTCTAACAGCCAGTTACGAGGGCTATGTTTCTAATTTTAATGGTTTGGATGATGGCCCAATTCTACATAATCCCGATGGTCAAAAGAAAAGCTTTTATACAAAGCGTTTCTTTTCACGGTCAAGTGAATTTTTCTTCAAAAAACCTGCAATTGAGGCGAGATGGGATTCAAGAACAAAAGACCAGCGAGGCACATTTTATTATAGTAGTTCCCTTGCTCCAGCAGTCGACAACTTAAATACAATATATCTATATAACTACGTTCGAGGGGAGCTTAAAAATATCCCGGCAGTTGGAACAAGTCCAATTTTGGTTAGTATATACTCTGGATCTTCTGATGATACCGCCCCAAACGGCTCAAAATTAGCTTTAAGTGCCGGCGGCGATGTAGCATCTGGTGGGGATTTAAATGTAACCGGTGGCTGGTCCTCTACTGGTGTTTACACTGCTTCTTTTGCCTACACAGGATCTTCCACATTAAAGACAATCTACGATGTTTGGCACAGTGGCAGCGTTGAATACAATACCGGCTCGATTCGGCCAAAAACACTATCTTCTCCAAATTGGAATCAATATGACCAATATGTGACGAAGATTACGAATTTGAAGCCCAAATATGTTAAAAACGAACAAGCGAGGTTTAGAGTGTTTGCTCGTCCTCGCAATTGGAGCCCGAATATTTATTCCGTTGCTTCAAGAGATATTGAGAACACGATTATTCCAAGCGCATCTTACGAAATTCTTCGTATGGTCGACGAGCATACAGTAATTAATAATTCAACTGGCAGCGCAACTATGCATACTTATTTATCATATGATGTATCTGGAAGTTATTTTGATTTAGATATGTCATTATTAGAACCTGGCTACCTATACGGGATTAAGATGGCTTATTATGTCGCAGGACAATGGAGAGAACAAGAAGAAGTGTTCAAATTTAGAGTTGAAGATAATTAGTTGTATAGGTAGTTGGGAAACAAATGAGCATAAAAGATCTATTCGACAAAGGACACTCATTAAAATTCGTCAAGAACAAGACGCAGGATGATATTAGAGAGGACTTAGAGTCCCCTCGATATATCGATGCTTACTCTGAAAAAAGAGCACGTTTTGTCCCTGACGTTGATTTCACAACTGCGTCTAATTTCGCCCGGTTTGGCCTTGCAGAAGAATATTATGATCAGGCAATCAAGCGGATCTACCAAACTTACCCATATGATGGCTCTAGGGCAGAAAAGATTGAGTGGGAAAATAATAGCACTTATTTAGACTTATTCCTGTTTGAAAACGAATATCCTCGGACAAACGGTTTTGTGACCTTTAATGGCACAACGAGTACTCGAACTGAAACAGTTCCCGGCACTGCATTTCATTTTTCTTCATCCAGTCCAGAATATATTACATTTGCGGGCGGCCCACATGCGGATTCAGGCGGGGATTATAAGAGTGAGTTTTCTGCCGGCCCATCTAAAACCGGAATTTCAAAAGCAAATGTATACCATACTGCCAGCCAACGAACCAGTAATTTAGAATTTGATTTAGATAAGGGCGTGACAGTCGAATTTTGGATGAAAAAGGATGGCTTTGAAAGCACCTCCTACCCGATGTATGAATATATATTCAGCAACTATTCTGTTTCAGCAATAAATTCTGAGTATTTCACTATTCAAGCCATAGGGAATCTCAGCCAATACCATTTCTTCTTGACTATCTTTAGATCGTCAGAGGCTGCCTTTAGCATAACACTAGACACGGGCTTGACCTCTATCGCAGACGGCGTTTTCCACCACTATGCTATCACACTAAAGAAGAGTGGCACAAAAACAATTGCTAATATTTATGTTGATGGCGCACACGTTGAGAGAGTCGAGAGCGCCGATACTGTAAGCGCATTCACAGGCTCTCTTAACGGCACTATCGGCGCAAGCGGCCACTTAACTACTGGCATAACGAAAGGCCTGGCCAATATTGTATCTTCTTCTTTCGACGAATTCAGATATTGGAAAACAGAGAGAGATGCGCAACAAATCGGCCGATATTACAGAGATCAAATTGGCGGAGGCACAAATACTGATAATGTCAAATATGATGATGTAACAAATAAAGTCGACTTGGGTGTTTACTTTAAATTCAACGAGGGGATC